>ERZ779877.96-NODE-96-length-97614-cov-5.045050_pt1 | contig 97614 bp, 110 predicted proteins | sample MGYA00511556_ERZ779877 | MGnify/ENA primary metagenome ERZ779877 (study PRJEB29588, sample SAMEA2159338) | human gut metagenome | biome: human gut; feature: human-associated habitat; material: faeces | place: Denmark | collected 2008/2010 ... | reverse complement strand
TGCTGCAATTCCCGTTCGATCCATTCTATATCCGATTCCATCTGACGCAGATTTGTTTCGTTCATGACGTTTTGCCCTCCTGTTGAATGGTTACCTTCAGCTTTGCCTGTTCCAGAGCCTGACTGCATGCGGCACTGAGCTTCACGCCCTCTTCGTACAATGCAACCGACTCCTCCAGAGTCAGATCGCCCTGTTCCAGCCTGGCTACAATTTCTGACAAACGCTGCATATTCTTTTCAAATTCCATATGACTCTCCTGTAGGTGCCTGCACGACGGCTTGGATCTCCCCGTCCCCCAGGCGTATATGAAGCTCATCCCCGGGTGCAGCCTGCTGCACACTGGTAATCAGCTTGTTTTCATGATAAACCAGGGCATAGCCCCGGGTAAGCACCTTCACCGGACTCAAGGAATCCAGTCGGGCAAGCTGCTGCATCAGCTGTGCTTCCCTGCGGGCGATGCCGTTTGCGGCGCTTTGATTCAGCCGGTTTTGCATCTGTTCCAGCCGTTCCTGCCACAAATTCAGCCGTCCCTCTACGGAGCATACCGCCAACCGCTGTCTGAGCGCCTGTAGGCTGCGTTCAGCCTGGCTGAGCCGATGCTCCATGCCGTCTGCCAGCCGATGATTCAAAGCATCCACCCCATTCCGCAGCTGCTCCATGGTGGGCACTGCAAGCTCGGCAGCAGCAGAGGGAGTGGGCGCACGCATATCCGCAGTCAGATCCGCAATGGTGTAATCGGTTTCATGCCCCACTGCACTGATGAGAGGAATGGGACAATCGTGAATTGCCTTTGCAACAGCTTCCGTATTGAACGCTTGCAAATCTTCCGCAGAGCCGCCGCCCCTGCCCAGGATCAGTACATCGCAATCGCTTTGGGATGCTTGCTGCACTGCGGCAGCAATGGTTCCGGGTGCCTGTTCTCCCTGCACCATAGCAGGATACACCACCACCTCTGCAATGGGGCATCGCCGCCCGATAATATGCAAAATGTCCTGCAATGCGGCACCCTCCGGAGAGGTGATGACGCCAATTTTCTTCGGCAGTGCCGGAAGGGGCTGCTTTGCCGCTTCATCAAAGTATCCAAGTCCGGACAGCTTTTCCTTCAGCTGTAAAAATGCAACGTAGTTGGCACCAACCCCATCCGGCTGCAAATCGTTCACATAAACCTGATAAGCGCCATCCCGCTCAAACACCCCCACGGAGCCGACGGCGATCACTCGCATGCCGTCCCGGGGATCAAAGCGCAGCTTGGACGCATAGCTGGCAAACATCACCGCTTTCACTGCGGAATCTGCATCTTTTAAGGTGAAATAACAGTGACCGGATTTCCGGTAGCAGGTGAAATTGGAGATTTCTCCCCGAAGCAGGATTCCCTGCAGCCGGGCATCCCCTTTGAGCTGAAATGCAATATATCGGTTCAGCTCCGAAACCGTAAACATAATCATGGCTGTTTCCCTTCTTCTGCTGACAGAGCCGCATACACAGCAACACCTGCTGCATTGTCACAGGAAAATGCCGGCGCAGCAAAATATGCTGTTCCATGCCGACAGATCTCCCGGCGGATCAGCTGATTGGACATAACACCGCCTGCATACACCACCGGCAGCTGTCCGTATACTCCAAAGGCGGCCTTTGTCATGGCATACACGGTTTCGGCAATTGCCATCAGACAATACAGAGCGATTTGGGGCGCAGGTGTTCCCTGATCCAGCAAATGCTGACATTGATTCTGCAAACCGGACAGACAGCAGTTCAGTCCTTTCATCACCGGACGGGGATGCGTGGGCAGGCGGTCACACTGCATTGCCAACTGCTCCAGAGTCGGTCCGCAGGGAAACTGCAGACCCAGCATCAGCCCCACCCGATCCACAGCTTGTCCCGCTTTCAGATCCAGGCTGGTGGAAACCGGTTCTATGCGAAGGCGCTGCGCCGGATCCGGCGTACACAATACGCAGTCCGTGGTGCCGCCGCTGACATGGAAGGCAAGAAAGGGTGCTTGCAGCAGATGCATCGCATCCGCCGAATACAATGCTGCCAGAATATGCCCGATCTGGTGAGAGGTTCGATACAGGGGCACCTGATGGGTGCCAGCCAATATGGAACCGATCCCTTCTCCGCAGAGAAAACAGGGCATATAGGACTCCTCCCCGCTGCGAGGCCGGGCGGATACGCCAATGGCATCAAACATGGGCGGTGTCTGGGAAAACAGCTCGTCCATGATCTGGGGTAGCTGCCGGGTATGATGAAACACTGCATCACTCTGGCGCAGTCCCGCTTCTCCGGGTTTCACCGGCAGCAGGCGCTTTGCCTGGTAGATCCGGCACTGCTCCGTGTCATACAAGGCAGCAGAGGTGGTGTAATTACTGGTATCGATGCCCAGGAACCGTGCCACCGTCAGCCTTCTTCGCTGCTGTGCGCCCGGGCATATGCCCCAAGCACACCGTTGACAAAGGACACATCCTCCTGCTGGGCATAAGTCTGAGACAGCTGCACTGCCTCATTGATTGCCGCATTCATCGGTGTCTTTTCATCATACAGGATCTCATACAGGGCAATGCGCAGCACCGCAATGTTGATCTTTGCGATCCGGGACAGCCCTCGTTTGGAGCTATATTCGGAAATAATCCGGTCAAGCTCCTCAGTTTTGTCCAGGGTGCCTTCCACAAGCTCCCGCACCTGATCGTTTACGGTGATTTCATCCACCTCGTCTGCAATGGCATACAGTTCCTCAATGGGATCATCCCGCAAAAGCTTTTCAAAAATCAGTTTGAATGCACAGTCACGCACTTCACGTCTGGTCATACTGCTCATAGATATCCTCCAATTTCAACGTTCGGGGCAGTTATTTTTTCTCAAAAGCAATGCCTGCCACAACAACATTGACCTTGGACACTGCGATCCCCGTCATGGTCTGCACCTGATCCTTGACGGTCTGCTGCACCTGTTCTGCAACGGTGGTTGCACGGCAGCCGTATTTTACAATAATGTACGCAGTGATCTCCACCACATCCCCCATCAAATGTACCTGAATGGGAGCTGCCTTTTTCTTAAAAACAGACTTTCTGACAGCAAGACTGTCCACGCCGGCAACCTCTGCAATTGCATAATTCGCCATTTTCACAATCACTGCCTCGGAGATCCGCAGATCCCCTACGTTTGTTTTTGTTTCCTGTTCCATTTTATGACCTCCATCACTGAAAGATAGAGCAGGAGAAACCGGTTTGCATCGCCTTCTCCTGCGAATATACATTCCTAATTTATATTATACCAAAAAAGTTCGGAAGAAACAACTACTTTACCTCAAAAATTCTGATATTTTCTGCGGGAACCGAAACCTCCCCCAAAATAATGTCCTTGATGGCTGCTGCCTGGGCTGCTTCCATGCCATCGGTCTGCACAACTACCTTGGCGCTGGTGCCGTCCAGATATACCACACACTCGTTAAAGCCCTGAGCCTTGATGAGGGATTCGATGTTTCCCTCACTCTCCACCAGCTTGGACAGTTCCACTGCGTTGATAGCATTTGTCACCATTTCATCCTCGGACAAATCGCCGCCCCCCATAATGCTCTGCAAGGTCTGTACCGCATTATCCCGGCTGGTCTGCTTTTCCAGTCGTGCCTGGGCAAAGTAATCGGCGGTGCTGCTGCCATTGACAAACTGGGTGTCCCCATAATTGCCGCTTTGCTCCTCTGCCTGCTGTCCCACCACCGGCGCATTGGTGCTGACGGAGGGATCAGCCAGACTCTGGTCACTCAGCACATAATTCACATACACTGCAATGGCCAGCATCAATGTCAGACAGGAAAGGATGATCTGCTTCTTCCCGATGATCAGGTTTGGTTTTTTCATAAGAACTGCTCCTTTCTAGATCCGGAATCGTATCCGGTATGGTATCCTAGGATTTCATGGCTGCTACATAAATCTGCGCAGTGGAGATGCTGCACGCCACTGACACCGCCTGATAGATCTGCTCCTTGACCTGAATGCTGTCACCTCCCTCGCAAACCACCACTGCCCCGATGATCCGGGGCGCCTGGATCTGCTCCACCAATGCGGACTGGGCATTGCCGCTGCCGATCAGTACATGCTTGGACTCCCGGCTGGTGCGGCTGCCGTCCGTTTCGGTTTTCTGCTCTGTGGCATAGACCTGGGTCTCGCTGCCGGAGATCCGCAGCATGACATGCACCCTGCCCACGCCACGGATCTGTCCCAGCAGTTCTGTCAGTTCCTGTTCCGCTGCCGTCCGGTAGGCATCCTCTGTTTGCTGACTGCCGGTCTGCATCGGCTCCTGGGATATTTCCTCTGCTTTGCCCCCGCCTATGCCGGAAAGAAAGATCAGCAGCATGCCTGCCACTCCCATCAGCACGATCCAGGTCGTTCGCCCGGTTCGCTTCCACAATGCCTTGCATCTTTCAAGCCATGCTACCATACGTCCACCTCTGTTATCGTTATATCTGCTCCAAGGGTTCGGTGCAGTTGGGTCACGGCAGCCTGAAAGTCTGCGCACTGCAATCGGACTTCCCTAATATCTATGCCGCCCTGCTGATCAATATGTATTTCCACCTGTACTTTTTGACATGCTACCCCGGCTGCCTCCAGCTGCTCCAGCAGGGCATCCGCCAGATGTGCCTCTGTCTGCCGGGTCAGTGCCTGGGTATACTGCTGTGTATATGCCGACTGTGAATCCTCCTGGATCGCCAGGGCAGGCAAAGAAACATCCTGCCGCAAAAAGGGCTGGATCAATGCGATCAACAACAGCAGGGTCAGTATCAGCCGCAGCTGCTTTGCAAATCGCTCTGTTGGCATCAGGTGGGAGAGAATCCCGTAAGCAAGACTCACTGCACAGGCGCATAGCGCCGCCTGTCTGCATGTTTCCATACTTCCTCCTTTACCCGCCGGTTCCGCCGGCAATTATCACAATGGCTGTGGACAACAGCAACAGAAAAACGAACGTACACAGCATGCCCAGCGCCAGGGACAGCACCTGCTCCAGACTATGCAGCAGCTTGCTTAGAGAGCGGACCCCTGCCAGCTCCGCCAGAGTACCTGCCGCCAGTACAGACAGACGATACAGCCCCAACAACAGGATGGGGGGCAGTACCATGGCGCCAAGGGCAAGGATCCCAACGCCTCCCACACCGCTGCGCAGAACCCCCACGCTGCCACGCAAGGTGGTGTATGCATCCGAAACTGCACCTCCCACCACCGGCACACAGCTGGAAAGCATGAATTTGGTGGCTTTGGTGGCAACTGTATCAGCGGAGGCGGAAACCATACCCTGTACCGTTTGTAAGCCCACAAACAACGTCATGACCAATCCAAGCCCCCACTGTGCCACCCGTTTGACCCCTCGGATGATGCTGCCAAAGGAAAAATCGGGATGTACCGCATCCATGATCCCCAGTGCAAGCAGGATCCGCAGCAGAGGCATCAGATACATGCAGGTAAGCTGTACTGCCAGTTCCGCCAGGGAGAATACCGCAAGCTGATACACGGAAGCAGACACCACGCCCCCTCCTGCCGCAAGAATGGAGGACAGCACCGGCGCAAAGGACAGCATGAATCGGCTGCCGGATTCCATGGTATCCGATGCCAGGGAAAAGCACTGCTCCATAGGAGTCAGCAGTACGGAAACCGCAACCATGACCACCAGGAAGCCGTATGCCCCGGACAAGCCCCGGTCAGAAATGGTATCCCCCAACCCGGAGGTGAATGCGCTGCAAATCACCACAAGCCCTAACGTGAAAAAGAGCCGGAGAGGTGCTGCCAGCTGGGCACGGAATGTGTTCCACATGGAACAAAGCAGCTCCTTTGGTGAAAGGGTCAGTACGCTTTGGGGATCGGTGAAGGAAATGGCATGATCCTCCAGAAAGGAGTTGGTCTGCTCGTCCACAGCAATGGAATCCGCACCGCTTTGCGCCAAAATCTCCTCCTGGGTATCCGCCGATACCGGAATCCCCGGCAGAAACCATACCACAAGCATCACTGCCAACAGCAGTATTTTTCTCATCCCAGCACCTCCGAAATCATGGACATCAGCCCCCGGATCAGAGGCAGTGCCTGTACCATCAATGCAATTTTCCCCGCCATATGCACCACGGAACACAGCGCCTCCTCCCGGCTATCCCGGCACACATCCCCGGCAAGCTGGGTCACATAACAAATGCCAAGCGCCTTCCACAGCACTGCAATGTAGGTATCGGGCAGACCCGCCACCTGGAATAACTGGTGGATCTGGGTCAACAGCGGCTCCAGCATAGTCAACAACAGAAGAAGCACTCCAGCCGCCGTGCCAATGGTCAGCATCACAGCCTGCTCCCTGGCATAGCGCTCCAGCACCTTGCACAGCAATACCGAGGTCATGCACAGTGCCGCCACTGCAAACAGGGTATTCACCATAGGCCGAACACCGTTTTGATAGTATCAAACAAAGCGGCAATTTCGTTGACGATCATCATCAACACCACGATCAGCCCCGCAAGGGTGGTAAGCATAGCCTGTTCCTCCCGCTCCGCCCGCTTGAGCACCAGATTCAGCACTGCCACAATGATTCCGATCCCGGCAATTTTAAAAATCAGGTCTATGTTCATCTTCCGTCCCTCCGCTATGCCAGCAAAATCGCCGCCAGCGTACCTAGCAGCGTGCCCATGGCTGTACACAGTTTTCCCTTTTCCCGGCTTTGCTGTCTGGCACTCTCCAGCAGCATATGTATCCGTTCCTCCGCCAGACCAATGGCTGCAAGCTGCCCATCAATATCCGAATTCCCCAGCTCTCCCCCCAGCTGCAGCAGCACCTGCTTTGCCTCCCGGTGCGAACACGCTTCCCTGACCGCCCGACTCCATGCCTGTCCGAACGGCATCTGCTCCAGATAGGATGCTGTACCGGGCAGAAAGGTCAGTGATTGGTATGCAGGCTGTGCGTACAATTGGGAAAGCAGCTGCTCCAGGGGTGGTGCCAGATAGCGGATCTCGGTCTGCATGCTCCGAAGGAATCCTTCCAGTGCTGCCAGCCATGCAGCCTGGTTCTGAAACTGCTTTGCTTTCTGCAAGCCAAGCATACTGCCGGTACACACCACCAGCAGCAGCCCCAGCAGCTTAATCATGCTGCAGCCGCTGGATGCCGACAACCTGTCCGCATCCTCCCAGAAGCACCGCCCACCGGAACACGCCCGCATCCAGCAAACAACGCAGCTGCGGACGGCGCTCCGCCTGGGCTAGGCTTCCGGCATGGGCAGTGGCAAGAATGGATACGCCGCTGTTCATAGATGCCAGCACAGCAGCCGTTTCGGCTTCGCTGCCCAACTCATCGCAGATAATATAATCCGGGGTCATCACACGCAGTGCGATTTGCATGCCCTGTGCCTTGGGGTAGCCGTCAAACACATCCGTCATGGCACCCAGATCGTAAGCGGGAATCCCCTGTCGGCATGCCGCCAATTCTCCACGCTCGTCCACCACGCTGACCCGGTACCTGCCGCCAAGCAGTCGGCACAAATCCCGGAGCATGGTGGTCTTGCCACTGGCGGGCGGCCCCAGCAGCAGTACACTTTGCCGGCTCTGTGCAAAAAGTTTTTCATAAAGAGCCTGTCCGCAGCCAAGCACCTGTTTTGCAATCCGGATATTCAAACTGCTCACATACCGGATGGTTTCCACTTCCCCGTCCCGGATCACCCCATTGCCGCAAAACCCGATCCGGTTGCCGCCTTCTACCGTGACAAAGCCCTGGGATAGCTCTCGCTGAAAGCTGTACAAGGAATCGGCGCAGGCAGTTTTCAGACACGCCTGAAGCTGCGCCTGCCGTAGCGGTTCACAACCCGGCAGGGGCTGCTCCGTTCTTCCGTCATATACCCGGGGTAGCTGCTGTACCCGAAGCCGGATCTCCTGGATCTGCGCCTGCTGATGCTCCGGCAGCCGCCGGATTCCCTGGGCGGTGCTCTCAGGCACATACCGAAGCCCAAGGTTCAGTCCTGTTCCTTTCTGCATGCTCATCGCCTCCTGTCACACTATATGCTGCACCGGACAAGGTTATGCCGGTTCTGTAAAGCCGCTCCGACGCATAGAATGCATATAGAATACAGCCATCATGAGGAGGAACACTATGCCCCGTATTTTTTTAAGTCCGTCCACCCAGGAGTGGAATACCTATGTAAACGGCGGAAACGAAGAGCAGTATATGAATCTGCTGGCGGATGCCCTGGAGCCCTATCTGCTTGCCAGCGGCATATCCTTTGTACGGAACGATCCGGACCGGAACGTACTCGGCGCGATCCGGGATTCCAACGCCGGATACTATGATGTGCATCTGGCACTGCACACCAATGCAGCACCGGAATCCCTGGCAGGACAGCTCCGGGGTATTGATGTGTACTATTCCCCGGTCAGCTACAACAGCGAACGGCTGGCAACTATTATGGCAAACAATTTCAAGAGCATCTATCCCCTGCCCCAGCGGAGCAATGCGCTTGCCACCACAAGTCTTGGGGAGGTAACCCAGACCAGAGCAGTTGCAGTGCTGGCGGAGGTCGGTTATCACGACAATCCGGAGGATGCAGCCTGGATCAAAGGAAATCTGCAGCCCATAGCCGCCAATATTGCCCAGTCCCTGGCGGATTATTTCGGCATTCCCTTCAACGAGCCCTCCGGCATCCGTACCGGCATCGTCACGGCAGACGGTTCCGCCCTGAATCTGCGTGGATATCCTTCTATGGAAGGCAGCATTCTTGGCAGCATTCCGGACGGCAGCGCCGTTCAGATCTACGGGGCGGTGGAAAACTGGTATGTGGTGTCCTACGATGGACAGCTTGGCTATGCCAACGGGGATTTCATCACCCTCACCAACGGAGAATCCGCATAAATAAACAGCCGGCGCAGGTGCATGCAGACCTGTTCCGGCTGTTTGGAAAAAAGAAAGCGCAGGTGCATGCAGACCTGTTCCGGCTGTTTGGAAAAAAGAAAGCGCCTCAAATGAGGCGCTTTCTTTGTTGGCTGGTATTACTTGAATACCGGCAGTTCGTTTTCGTCCGGATCAAACGGATCGCTTGTGGTGATCACATCGTCACATGCAAACTCCACGATTTCCAGTTCCGGCTTGCTGTACGCTTCCTTCATGCTTATTCCCCTCCTTTATTCAGATTGTAGGTGTATACCTCATTATCATACAGGTAAAGGGATTTTACCAGTGCGATCAGTTTTTCATCTTTAGACTGCTCGCACGCTGCCTGTACATAGCTTAACGGCATACAAGTAATGCTCCAGTCTCCCACACGGATGAGTTTGTCCGTCCGCAGCTCGGACATGCTGTAATCCACTTCAATCATGTAGTACTTGCCGCTTCTGAGCTTCATGTTATATTGCTCTGCAAGGGCGGGATCCTCCACAACAAAGTAATGACGCATGGTCACCTGGGAATTCAGCACCAGACTAAAGCCGTAGTAGGAGATGCCCTCCGGCAGATCGTTCAGCGTATTGGGCCGACAGTCCGGAATGGATAACTGCTCCATTTCCTCCGTCATGGGAATCGGATCCGCATCCGGATCAAAGTATGCCTTTGCATAAGTACCGTAGTTAGATAATGCCTGAACCAGGTCTGCGGCAGCGGCGTATTCCGCATTGTTGTCCTTGTTTTCCAGGATTGTGTTCAGATATTCCTCAACGGAGCAGTGATAAATCTTACCCTCTCCCTTGGCTGCGAATATCTGTACCGTGTATTTCTCGTGGATGTACTGTGCCGGTACCATGCAATAGAAGGTATAGCTGCCGTCCGTATTGAGCGTTGCATCACGCAGATACTGCTTTTCTACCTTACCATCCGGTGTGGTAAACTGCATGTAGGTTTCTTCCGGGTTCTGAACGGATTCGTCCAGCCCCATATACACGTTCAACCGGATTGCACTGTTGTCGATGGTCAGGCTGTTACCCAGCAGCTGCGCGCCGATGCCGTCCTCAAAGTTACCACATACGCTGCACTTATCGTCTTGATACTGATGTGCCGGGCGAATGTCCGCATTGGTATTGGAATAAGCGGTAGTGGGTACGGTATCTGCCTTGCAGTCCGCATACACATTGATCTGGTACACTCTGGAACCACCTACCCGAGGTCTGCTTTCCTGACCCAGTACCTGCCCCCAGGCTTCTCCCAGCCGATAAGCCGCTTCGCCGCCGGAAAGCTGCTCCTCAGTCAGTCCATTACCCTGCTCTCTGGTAAATGTCAGACTGGAGTCGTAATATGCTTCCAGCGTACTTGTTCTGCCACGTCCATAAAACGCAGAGGTTTCATCTCCCTCGTTCCCCTGCACCGTACCAAGCATCAGGCAATTGGTAAAATTAGAACCATTAGTTGCATAGCCAGAAAATCCTGCCAGATATGCCAGACTGTTCTCCACGCTTGCGTGGGTCACCGTTCCGTCAAACAGGCAGTTGGTAAAGTACACTCCGGTATCCGAACCGCCCACAAAGCCACCTGCTTGTACCGCTATAATACTGGATCCGGATTGTGTGCTGTTACCCAGCAGCTTAACATTCACACTACTGGTGCAGTTTTCAATCCTTGCGTTATTATTAGCAGACAAAGCAATTCCGCCTGCGTTTGTAACTGCAATCACTTCACCATCTACGTGCAAATTACGGATCACACCACTGCTACCAAGAACGCCAAAGGGTGCTGCTGCATTTGCGCTTTCATCCGTATATGCCACCGTCATGATATACCCGTTCCCGTCAAAGGTTGCAGTGTATGCATTGTTCCCATTGCCGATTATAAGATCCGAAGGCATGGTCACATCGTTCAGCAGCAGCGCATTCGCACTGACGCCTTTGTCCAGCAGCGCATTATATGCCCGGATATCCTCCTGGTTTTCAATCGCAACGTAGGATTCATTTTCCTTCACCGCTGCCTTAACCGTATACAAGGTCATAGGCTCCTGTATCACCAGACGTTCCGTGTAGACCTTGCCGTTCTGATCTGCGTAACCCTGTCCATCCGGCAAGGTAAACACCGTGCCATAAAGCACCGGCTCCTGAACCACACCGTCAATGACGATCGGGCAAAACTGCTGAACATTGACTGTATAGTCCTTGGTGATGTTCTGTCCGTCAAATTCGCCGTCCTCAGTGGAGTATGCAACAGTACAGCCCTCCGGCACTGCGGGCAGCTCCACGTTGCCACCGTCATAAATCTGAATCAAACGGGTAGAACCGTCCGGCATATTGAAGGTTACAGTATGTACTGCTGCATCCAGCTTTTCAACGACGATCTCGGAATTTTCCATGAACAGCTTGTAGCAGGTATCTGCAGTATAGAAGTAATATACCTCGTCATTGGTAGTGAATGTCTCCGGTGTCCACAGGGTGACCTCGCCTGTTTCGTCCGTATAGAGTCCTGACCAGGCAGAGCCGCCCATCTGGGTAATGGCTGTGGGAGCGGTGATATCCGGCAGAGTAACCGTGTAATTGTGCAGTTCCTGTCCTGCTGCATTTCTCGCAGGTCCACCCCAGTCAAACATAACATCATTGATCAAAGTCCCGCCGGTGAGTACAAAGTTCGTGGGAAGATAGAATGCTTTTAAATAGAGCGTTCCGCCGGACATATTGTACTTTGTATAAAACGGTAAATTATTATGACTGCCCACATCAAATGCAACGTTGCCTCCAAACATGTTGAACAATGGGCCATTTATGTCTTCATTGAAGCTTATAGCTTCACCGTCAACATTCGTCAGAGTCAGCTTTCCGCTCTGCTCCCCATAGCTGTTGAAATTCATCGCACCGGTAAAGGAGCAGGTTCGGAATGCCAAGGTGGAATCCGCCTTGGTGTACACATTCATAGTTCCTCTAATGTCCAGCAGATCCACTGTGCCGTAACTTCCGCCGCAGCCGATTTCTCCGTCATCATTTTTTATGTCCACACCGTCAAAAATCACATGTACCGTTGTGCGACCTGGTACAGTAATCGTTGTGTCCACATAAGCGTCATTGATGTAGTTGCTGCCGGAGATGACATAGGTTGCCCCGTCCTGATCCAGGTTCAGACTGATCCGGTTGTTTTCGATCAGATCCGCTCCCAGGGTGATCTGGATGGCGTTTGCCTCATCCATCACAGAGGTGGATGCATACTGGGGCAAAGAAACAGCCTCAGTCACGATTTCCGGAGTCGCTGCCTGTTCCGGCACAGCCATAACGGACATCGCCATGCCGGTAGCAAGGCTTGCTGTCATGGCGGCAATGCAGAGAATGCCGACAATCTTTTTTCTGAGTGTGCTGCGTTTATTTTTTTTCCATTCTCATACGCTTCCTTTTCATTTTGATATTTATGATAAAGCTCCCCCAAGGGAACTTCAGCATTCCAGGGTTTGTTCGCACTGATGTAATGTACGACCGAGTAGTTATCCCGCAGATAGGACGCAACAAGCGCCTGTCGTTCCGGATCCCTTCGCTCCATGGCTATGTTATTGGTGTAGTTCCAGGACACATCCAGCAGCTTTACATGCTCATGAAACAGAATGTTCAGCACATCCTGGTCATTATAGTATAACTGATTGCTGTGCAAAGTCCGGCAAACCTGTTCAAAGGTCACAAGCTCCCGGCATGTGGCAAGATCCAGCAGCAGCACCCCTGCGTTGAAATATCCGTCCGTCCCGGGCAGATGCAGCACCTGCTTGACATAATCCGTGATATTGTAGGGCATATTGCCGCAGAACACCGCCCGCTTGGTATGCTTTAAGATCTGCACGCCCACATCCGGCGCCGCACCCAGCGCACAACCCTCCAGAGGAATGTCAAACAGCCTGGAAATATCCCCGGTAACCACCGTGTCCGTATCCAGGTAGATCATACGCCGATAGGATGCAAACAGCTCCGAAAGCAGGAAGAGACGGTAATTGGTTTCAATGGTGTAATAGCTACCCAGGTCAGAACGCAGCGCTTCGTCATACCGATTGAGATTCACAAACCGAAGCTTCACATTCGGATACCGGCGGGCAATCCGCCGAATCATGACCCGGTTGGACGCCTGAATCTCCCGGTGGAGAACCAGAATATCGTACAGCCGCTTGGGGTTTGCGTTGCGCAGCAGAGAATACAGGCTGACCCCCAGATAGGGTGTGTAGCTATCGCTGCATGCGTAGCAGATATTCACCGGCGCAAAAGATGGTTGAATCGCTTCCATTGCTGTCACCGCCTTATCAAGATATAAAATTGGAGCATATTCTTATAAGCTATTGTAACACATTCTATTAAAAAAAGCAACAGCATCCTGTGAATTTTTCAAGTACTCCCCTATACGATAAAGCATATAAGAAGTCCCGCATCCGAAGATGCAGGACTTCTTTCATCATTATGAATCCAGTTTCTTTCCGCACTTGATGCAGAATTTCTGCACGCCGGGCTGGAGAATCTGTGTTCCGCATTCCTTGCAGAATGCAGGGGCAGACTCCTGTTCCGGAGTTGTCTCGATTGGAGATGCTGCTGCCGGTTCAGCGGGCAGTTCTTCCACAGGAGCAATCGGTTCCCCTGTCGGAGCGGCTGCCTCCTCAGGCACGGATGTATCCCCAGTGGGCGCATCGTCAGGAATCTCAGCAGACGGTTCCTCCTCTGATGCCGTAGACGTTAGCGCTTCCCCAGTCGGTGTCTCAGATGCAGCGGACAGGGGCGCAGGCTCTTCGGATACACCAGCTACAACGGGCACAGGCTCCTGCATGGGTGCTTCCACGCATTCAGGCGCAGCTGCCGGAATCTCGGAAAGAATCTCCGGCTCTGCCGCAGGCTTCTTGGTCAGCGACAGAATCATGGAAGCCAGAATCAGCATAAACACGGCAGCCAAGACGCCAATGCCGCCGAACATCAGCAGGGGTGCTGATGCACCGGAGGTAATGTCCGCCAGAACAGGCAGTTCCTGAAACAGATACTTTGCAGCCACATATCCGCCAACGCCGCCCAAAGTGTATATGCCAGAAGGAACCAGCAGCGTAATGGCAAACGCACGGATACCATGTGCTGCCCGGCCTCTGCCGCTGCAAAACAGCACGCACCAGCGAACCAAAATCACAACCAGCAGCACCAGTTCACCCAGCATGAACCAAAGATTCAGCTGCAACCGGTTCCAGAACCTTCCGATTCCGGTGTTGTAGTACCGCACCACACCTTCATTGTATGCGGTACAGGAATCCTGCATTTCTGCCACCAGCGTATCCTTGTCCGCCTGGGTGATTTCAATCTGTAGCTTCTCCTGGATCATTGCCTGGTTCTTGTCGAGTATATCCACAATCTCCTGGGGCGTGATGGTCTCCAGCGTATCTTCCGTCCCCCGGTAGTAATTCTGATAGTTGTCCAGCTTACGCATTGCCAGGGCTTCCAGGTTCATCTGGTTCAGCACAGCCTCCACATCTCCGGTGGTGACTGCCGGATCTGTTACATATTCCCGGCGTATGTACTCTGCCAGAGTCATTTTTTCTTCATCATGCATCACATCCACCGTAGAAAACTTCACATTCTCCAGCGCTTTGTGGATCACATCCTTATTCAACAACACCCGTGCAGTGGCACATGCGATCAGATGATTCACCAGGATCAAAGTTGCCAGCACCAGCAAAAAGGAATGCCCTACAACGTACCCCTTTGAACGTCGTTTCTTTTCGCCGCACACATGGCATCGGCCCTTCTCATTCAGTTCACCGCCGCATTTCTCACATTGCATATTGTTCCCTCCAAGCATTATTTAATTTATTATATCATACCTCCCCCGCAAAGTCAAACGAATCCAGGCGAGCAAAGCGGATACAATGTAAACTTATTGCTTATAATCTGTGAACACAAAAAGCGGAGAGACCCAAAAGATCTCTCCGCAGATTGAGACGAATTAATCAGAGAATGATGGACTTTCCGGTCATTTCCTCCGGCTGTTCCATATTCAAAAGCTTGAGCATGGTGGGAGCAATGTCCGCCAGTACGCCGCCTTCCCGCAGCTTTACATCATTTCTACCCACTACGATAAAGGGAACCACATTGGTAGTATGCGCAGTAAAGGGAGAACCGTCTGCCTCATACATTTTGTCTGCATTGCCGTGATCCGCAGTGATCAATGCAACGCCGCCGTGATCGGTCACAGCCTTCACAACAGATCCAACGCAGGTATCCACAGCTTCCACAGCTGCCTTTGCCGCATCAAACACGCCGGTATGACCAACCATATCGCAGTTTGCAAAGTTCAGAATAATCACATCCAGCGTATCTGCATTGATGGCATTGATCGCCTTCACTGCAACCTCATAAGCGCTCATGGACGGCTTCTGATCGTAGGTTGCAACTTCCTTCGGAGAGTCAACCAGAATCCGGGACTCACCGGGATACTGCTTTTCCACACCGCCATTGAAGAAGAAGGTAACATGTGCATATTTTTCGGTTTCTGCAATCCGCAGCTGGGTCAGACCATGCTCGGATACATATTCACCAAAGGTATTCTTCAAGGACTGGGGCTTGAAAGCGATCTCCACGTTAGGCATGGTAGCATCATACTGGGTAAAGCATACGAAATACACATCCAGCTTCTCCCGTGCAAAGCCGTCAAATGCCGGATCAACGAAGGTACGGGTGATCTCACGGGCACGGTCGGGGCGGAAGTTGAAGAAGATCACGCTGTCACCGGAATGCACCATCCCATCCTTGTTGATGACGGTAGGCACAACGAATTCATCGGTCACCTCAGCAGCGTAGGAATCCTCCATCGCCTGCTTTGCACAGGGGCACTGGTTGCCCTTGCCGTTAACCATGGCGTCATATGCCTTCTGCACACGATCCCAGTTGTGATCCCGGTCCATTGCGTAGTATCTGCCGCTGATGGTTGCGATCTCGCCCACGCCGATCTCCTGCATCTTCTCCTGCAGCTCCACAATGAAATCCTTGCCACTGGAGGGAGGAACGTCACGACCGTCCATGAAACAGTGTACATACACCTTGGTCAGACCTGCACGTTTTGCAAGCTCCAGCAGACCATACAGGTGGGAGTTGTGGCTGGGCACGCCGCCGCTGGACAGCAGACCCATCAGATGAAGGGCGCTGCCGTTCTTCTTACAGTTCTCCACCGCTCCGGTAAGAGCCTCGTTGGTAAAGAAATCACCATCCTGAATGGACTTGGTGATCCGGGTCAGCTCCTGGTACACGATACGACCGGCGCCAATGTTGGTGTGACCAACCTCAGAGTTGCCCATCTGACCATCCGGCAGACCAACACACATGCCGGATGCGCCGATGGTGGTATTGGGGCAGTTTGCAAAATAGCTGTCCAGGTAAGGGGTTGCAGCCGCCTTAATGGCATTGCCGTAGGTGTCCGGGTTGATGCCGAATCCGTCCATGATAATCAGTGCAATAGGTTTTTTGCTCATACTTTCCATCCTTTACTCAAATGGGGCGAACAACGTCCGCCCCACTGCAAATTTACTTAGAAGCCTCAGCCAGCAGAACGCCGAACTTTTCAGCCACCAGGGAAGCACCGCCGATCAAACCGCCGTCGATGTCCTCCTTTGCCAGCAGTTCAGCGCAGTTCTTTTCATTCATAGAACCGCCGTACTGAATGGTCATGCCGTCTGCAATCTCCTTGCCGTACTTATTGGCAACCACCTTGCGGATGAAGCCGCAAACCTCCTCTGCCTGGTCAGCAGTTGCGGTCTTGCCGGTGCCGATTGCCCATACAGGCTCGTAAGCGATGATCACGTTCTTTGCATCCTCAGCGGAAATGCCGGTGAATGCTGCAACAGTCTGGAGCTCTACCACATCCTCTGTAATACCATCCTCACGCTCCGCCAGCATTTCGCCAACACACAGAATCACCTTCAGACCGGCAGACAATGCAGCCTTGGTTCTTCTGTTGACGGTCAGATCCGTTTCAGCAAAGTACTGTCTGCGCTCGGAATGACCGATGATTACATACTCCACGCCCATTTCCTTGAGCATATCAGCGGAAATTTCACCGGTGAATGCGCCACTCTTCTTGAAGTGGCAGTTCTCAGCGCCGACCTTGATATTGGTACCCTTGGTCAACTCCAGTGCGGTTTCCAGATTGGTGTACGGAACGCAAATGATTACACCGCAGGTCTTGTCAGCAGCAATGGGCTTGAGTGCGTTGATCAGCTCAGCAGCCTCTGCTCTGTTCTTGTTCATCTTCCAGTTACCGGCAATAACTGCCTGTCTCAATGCTTTATTCATGATGATTATGACTCCTAATCTATAGATTCATCCAGTAAGGGATTACTTGTCAGCGATTGCTGCAACGCCCGGCAGAACCTTGCCTTCCAGGTATTCCAGGGATGCGCCGCCGCCGGTGGAAATGTGGCTCATCTTGTCAGCAAAGCCCAACTGCATAACGGCTGCTGCGGAATCGCCGCCGCCGATGATGGTAGTAGCGTCAGTTTCAGCCAATGCCTTAGCCACTGCAATGGTGCCCTTTGCCAGTGTCGGGTTCTCAAATACGCCCATCGGTCCGTTCCATACAACGGTCTTTGCGCTCTTCACTGCGTCCGCAAACAGCTGCTGGGTCTTGGTGCCGATATCCAGACCCATCTGATCAGCCGGGATCTTGTCAGCGTCAACCACTGCAACCTCGATCTCAGCATCGATGGGATCCGGGAAGCTCTTTGCGATAGTGGTATCAATGGGGAGCAGGAGCTGCTTGCCTGCTGCTGCAGCCTTGTCCATCATATCCTTGCAGTATGAAACCTTCTCATCGTCAACCAGAGAAGTACCAACCTCGTAGCCCTTTGCCTTCAGGAAGGTGTAAGCCATACCGCCGCCAATGATCAGAGTATCACACTTTTCGATCAGATTGGAGATTACGTTCAGCTTGTCTGCAACCTTTGCGCCGCCCAGAATGGCAACGAAGGGACGAACCGGAACCTCGACAGCATTGCCCAGGTACTGAATCTCCTTCTGCATCAGATAGCCCACAGCGGTCTCCTTCACAAACTTGGTCACGCCGGCAGTAGAAGCATGCGCACGGTGTGCAGAACCGAATGCGTCCATGACAAATACTTCATCGTTTACCAGATCAGCCAGCTCCTTGGAGAAAGCCTCCCCGTTCTTGGTCTCCTCTGCACCGCGGAATCTGGTGTTCTCCAGCAGAACGATCTCCCCGTCCTTCATTTCTGCAACAGCCTTCTTGGCATTTTCGCCAACAACGTTGTCGTCCTTTGCAAAGATCACCTTGGTATCTACCAGATCAGCCAGACGCTTTGCAACCGGTGCCAGAGAGAACTTATCCTCCGGACCGTTCTTCGGCTTGCCCAGGTGGGAGCACAGTACAACCTTGCCTCCGTCAGCAATCAGCTTCTTGATGGTGGGAAGAGCAGCCTGGATCCGGTTGTCGTTGGTGATAACCCCATCCTTAAGGGGAACGTTGAAATCACAGCGCACGAGAACGTGCTTGCCCTTTACGTTGATATCATCCACGGAAACCTTGTTTAAACCTGCCATTGTAAGACATCCTTTCTGTTTATGATTGTGAATAGCCGCTGTTAGTTTTTTAACAACCCTACCCCATATTTTACACTATTCCATTGGAATTTACAAGACCCCGACGCGAAATTTTCTGAAAAAAAAGCAGAAAAACAACGGACGAATTTGTTCAATTCGCCCGAAGTCTCCGGCATATGCTGCATCGGAATCCGGACTCAGATGCCCGAACCGTTTATGCCTCCTGATTCAGGAGAATGTTCTTGAGCAGTACCAGATCGATTGCATTGATCTTGTTATCCGCATTGAGATCCGCCGTTACGGCTGCATCCTCTGTCAGATCCGGCTTGCCGATCAGATACCGCCGCAGCAGTACCATATCCGCAACGCTGACCTGTCTGTCTCCATCCAGATCTCCCAGAACAGGGTCTGGGGTCGGCGGATTCGTCTGTTCCAGCTGAATTCCATAAATAACGCCCTCTGTATTGGGCTTTTCGTTGATAGAATACCGTAAATAGCCAGTGTTATCCACCGTTATGCCATAGATGCTGCCCTGGTCAGCTTCCTGCTCCGTAAGCGTATAGAATGCCTGTTTGTCAGTGCCGTCCGGCAGAATGCTGTAGATGGTATTAGCTGTACCGTAATACAGCCGACCTTCCCATGTGCCAAGTCCGCTGTACACATTCAGCCAGTAGGAGCCTGCGTTCCCGCTGACATACCACTTTTCATCGATGGTGGTGCAAAGCGTTTCCTCGGCTGTGTGATCCTCGCTGTTGTAACGATACAGATTCAGCTTACCCTCATAATTTGCCGAATCATACAAAACTGTTGCCCAGTTGCCGTTGATGGGCACGATGGGTGCAACGGACTCATCCCAGAAGGAATCCACAAACCGGGTGTCGGAGGCCTCCGGCGGGGCATCAAAGCCGGTGACCTGCCAGTCGGAAGCGTCATGCTCCAGTGCCCGGATCTCCTCGTCCGTACACAGGAAATTCTTGTGGCGTACATACCCCAGCTGATCCGGCGTCGGATCGTCCCAGGTGGCATCTACATGATAGTAGCTCCCATCGATCTCCACCATATTCCAGGCGTGATTCAGTTCATCGCTGGCAAGGTAGTAGCAATCCACGCCAGCCTCCCGCATCAGATCCATATACGCCAGCGCATACCCCTGACACACGGCTTCATGGCTCACCAGCACATCATAGGCATCATAGTTGCTGTAGGTCAGATCATAACTGGTGGTGGCAACGATGGTATCGTGCAGAAACAGTGCCTTCTCCACATCGGACCATTCCGGATCCACCTGATTCAGGATTGCCTGTTTTGCATCATCGTATTCTGCACGCTTCTGGACAACCTCATCCTCTGTGCAGTTGTAAGTAAAATACACCTTTGTGATGCATCCGCTGGAAGAAGAATAAGAAAATTGATAGCTGTGCTCTACAAAAAAGTATGCAGGCGTGTCCATCATCAGCTGCCGCATAGCCGGTTTGAAATCATCCCGGCGGATCTTCAGCTTGGTCAGATCTGCTGACTCCTCCATGGAATCCCACGCAGCAGTCACGATCTGCCGCATGGCGTCATAGCTGTCCGAATCCACAGCCTTTGCTGATTCAAAGCCTGTTACACGGATCACACCACTGGTTTGTAAGCCGAACGCCTGCATAGGCATACAAACATTCAATACACACGCTGCCGCTCCCACAGCAGCGATCCGGGCAAATTGCTTGGTCAATCGCATAAATTACCCTCCCCATCAAGGTTCATTCCGCATCAATGCGGGGCTCCGAACGAATGATAATGCCAACCACATCAGGACCGGCATTACAGGATACTGTTGCGCCGATATGGAACAAATGCTCCGGCTGATAGCCCAGCTTCTTCACCAACTCCTTTTTCAATTCATTTGCAAAGGTATCGTCACAGCCCGCAACCAGCGAATAAGGGGTTCTGGGAATCATCCGCTGCTGAATGTACCGGGACATGGTGGGAATGATATTCTTGTCCCCCCGGATCTTGGTTTCCACCTTGGAAACCCCGTCTGTAATGCGGATCAGGGGCTTGAGTCCCAGCAGCTCACCGGCAAAGGCTGCTGCTGCCGAGATTCTGCCGGATCGCTTTGCATATTTCAGCGTCAGAGGCACAAACAGCACCTCTGCGCTTTGAAACCATTCGGTCAGATAATTCAGTACTTCTTCCACAGAGGCGCCCTTCTTGATTTTAGCGGCTGCCTGCATAACCGGATACCCGTACACACCGGTATAATTCTTAGAATCCACTACATGAATCTGCAGCTTTTCCGCACCAGGCACCTGGGCGTAAAACGCATCCCGTGCCATGATGGCATTGCTGTATGTGGCAGAGCCCTGGGACGCAATGGTCACATAAATTAAGTTGGTATACCCTTCCTGTAGTGCCTGCTCATAGGCTTCCTGAATCTCAAAGGCGGTCAGCTGTGCCGTAGTCGGAAATTCCACGGCATGCTCCAGCATCTGATAAAACTCTGTATTGGTAAAATCCTGTCGTTCCCGATAACCGACTCCATCCACCGTTACCGGGAAGCACAGGATCTGAATGTCCAGGGACTGTTCCAGTTCCGGATCGATATCGCTGGTGGAATCTGTCATCAATTTGATTTTCTGCATACTACACCTCTTCGCAGTTGGTATCTTCCCAACGGTACGCCCGCAGGCTTCCCGTCCGGGTAAGATCAGGATAATCCCACTGCCGCAGCGCTTCATACACTGCAATGGCAACGGAATTGGAAAGATTCAGACTGCGCAGCTCATTGCGCATCGGAATCCGCACACATTCCTCTGGATGTGCGAACAGCAGATCCTCCGGCAAGCCCTGATCCTCCCGCCCGAAAATCAGATAGGCGTTGTTGGGATACACGGCATCGCTGTGGATCTTTCTGCCCTTTGTGGTAAAAAAGAAATACGCGCCCGGATTCCTTGCAGAAAACTCCGCAAAGGAATCGTAATATGTAATATCAAGCTTATCCCAGTAGTCAAGCCCCGCCCGTTTCAGATGCTTATCCGTTACAGTAAAGCCCATAGGACGGATCAGATGCAGCCTGGCACCGGTCACCGCACAGGTTCGGGCAATATTGCCGGTATTCTGGGGAATCTGGGGTTCAACGAGTACAATATTTAACTGATGCATGATTTACTCCATTATAGCACATTCCAACCGGAAACGCAACTGTTTTCGATAGGCAATACCGCACAAAGATTGTATATCCTTGCGTTTCCGGGCACATGCCCGGGAATACGAGCATGGCTTTTATTTATTATAGCGCAAAACCGGAAACATTGCAAGGGCTTATGCACAAACAAAAAAGCCTCCGGAATCCCAGAGGTTGAGATGATAAAATGACGTGCATATTTCACGCATTCGGTCAGATACTAACAGCAAATCCATCAAAGGAGGTGGAAACATGCAGATCAAAGCAATGGTCACCGGCATTGCCGCCGGGGCAGCAGTGGGCACTGTCTGCTATATGCTTACAGGCTCCAGCGCCCGGCAGCGCCGTCATCTCCGGCATGCCACCGGCCGTGCCCTGCGGGCTGTGGGAGGCATGATGGAGGGCATGTCCGATATGCTCAGATAGCTGTGTTCTTACGATAGGCAAGATAGCTTTCCAGAATGATGGTTGCCGCCACCGCATCCACCACTGCCTTTCGCTTCTTTCCTCTGGTATTGGTCTGGTTCAGATAACGGTGTGCCGAAACCGTGGTACACCGTTCATCCCAGAGCACAGTTTCAATTCCCGCCAGTGTCCTCAGTTTTTCTGCAAACAAGGCGCATTTTTCTGCCCGCTCCCCGATGGTGCCATTCATGTTCTTCGGATACCCCACCACGATCTGCTCCGCACGATGCTCCCTGGCAGCCTCTGCGGTTTTTTGGATACATACTTCAAAATCCGTTTCACTGATAACGCCTGCCGGAGAAGCCAGCAGCTCAGAACGGTCGCAGCATGCAAGCCCGGTGCGTGCATCGCCGAAATCTACTGCAAGAATGATCATGCCTGCGCCTCCTGTTCCCGGTCTATCCCCGGTGTATAGGTCTGATCCGTCAGATACGACTTACCGTCATGCCGGCACCACCTGGACTTTGCCAGAGTGGAAAGCTTCGGCGGCAAATGGGACGCATCATTCTTAAAAATCAGCCGACAATGTCCGGATGCGTCAAATTCCACCTTGGACACGGCGGTATTGTCCGCCCAGCCCACCTGATCCAGGTGACTGATATCCTCACCTGCTGCATAGCAAAGGAAATTCCGGATGGCACAGCCGTGGGATACCACAGCAATGGTCTTGCCGCAATGCCCGGCAGCAATGCCGCATACTGCCTGCCGCATCCGGTCAAATACCTGCTGCATGGACTCCCCACCCTGTACATGAAACAGATGCATCTGCTCCTGCCACAGCCTGTAGGACTCTGGATACAGCCTGGGTAGATCCGCCCAGGGTTTGCCTTCCCACACGCCGCCGTTGATCTCCATCAGCTCGTCCAGATACTGTACCGGCAGTTGGTGATACCGATTCACTGCCGCAGCAGTGACACGGGTGCGCTTCAAGGGACTTGCATACAGCACCTGAATGGGAATGTCCCGGAACCGTTCTGCCAGGCAATCCAACTGCCGCATGCCCTTTTCCGTGACCTCCGTATCCACTCTGCCCTGGAAGGTTTCGTTCACATTGCCTTCTGCTTCCGCATGCCGCACCAGATAGACGGTGGTTACCACGGCTTCACACTTCCTGTCAGTTCTCTTGCAGTGGCAATGTGGTTTTCATCCAGCCACTGGTTCATTTCCCGGATGATCCGGATGGGCGCATAGGGATCTGTAAAGATAGCTGCACCAACCTGTACGGCGGATGCCCCTGCCATCATCAGTTCAATGGCGTCCTTGCCGGTGGTAACGCCCCCCATGCCGATAATGGGGATCCGCACCGCATTGGCACACTGCCACACCATGCGAACCGCAATGGGGAAAATCGCTGCGCCGGACATGCCGCCCATATTGTTTTTGAGAATGGGGCGACGGCTGCGGATATCGATCCGCATGCCCAGCAGGGTGTTGATGAGGGAAAGCGCATCCGCACCGGCTGTCTCCGTTGCCTTTGCGATTTCCGCAATATTGGTCACATTGGGAGAAAGCTTGACCACCAGGGGCTTGGTGGTTGCCTTCCGCACTGCCCGGGTAATGGACTCGGCTCCGGCACAGCTTGCGCCGAACGCCATGCCCCCCTGCTTTACGTTGGGGCAGGAAATATTCAGCTCGATCATGTGAACATCCGTCTGCTCCAACTGCTGTGCGATGGTCACGCATTCCTCCACCGTAGAGCCGGCGATATTCGCCAGGATCACCGTATCCTTCTGCATCAGATAGGGCAGCTCCTTCTTGATGAAGGCATCGATACCCGGATTCTGCAAGCCAACGGAATTCAGCATGCCCCCTGTGGTTTCCGCAATCCGGGGTGCATCGTTGCCATTGCGCTTTGTGATGGTGGTTCCCTTTGTGGCGATGCCGCCAAGCTCCGACAGGGGGAACAGTTCCTCGTATTCATGGCCGTAGCCGAACACACCGGAGGCAGGAATAATGGGGTTCTTGAAGGATACCCCTGCTACATTTACGGACAGATCAGCCATTCCAAGCCACCTCCTTTGCATTGAATACCGGGCCGTCCTTGCACACATGGGCTGCATGGATCTCTCCGTTTGCCAGCTTCATTTTGCATGCACATACCAGGCATGCGCCTATGCCACAGCCCATACGTTCCTCCATGGAAACCTCGCAGAAAATGCCCTGCTCCTCTGCGATCTTTGCAATGGCACGAAGCATGGGGGTAGGGCCACAGGCACAGATCATATCCGGCTTCTCCTGCCGGATCTCCTCCAGCAGAGGTTCCGTCACCATGGCATGCAGACCGGCGGTACCATCATCGGTACAGAGAATGGTTTTCGCTCCGGTCTTTGCAAATTCCTCCTGGAGCATCACTGCCGGCATGCTCCGGAAACCGGAAATGACAGTTGCCCGCTCCCCGTAAATCTCTGCCAGTGCCAGCATGGGAGGTACGCCAATGCCGCCGCCCATTAAGATCACCCGGTTTGCATCCGGCTGGATCGTGAAGCCATGTCCCAAAGGCGCCAGCATATCCACATAATCCCCTGCACGAAGATCCGCCAGCACTGCGGTGCCTTCCCCACGAACCGCAAACACCAATGTCAGAGTGCCTGCCTGTCTGTCGATCTGGCATATGGAGATGGGGCGGCGCAGGGTGCTGCCCTTGGGAAGAATGTGTACGAACTGACCCGGTGCAGCAACGGCCGTGATCTCCGGGCACTCCAGTACGAACCGATACAGATCCTGACCCAGATTATCCTTGCGGATCAGCCGGTATTCGCCTTGCGTATATTTCATAGGATACCCCTTTCCAAACACAACGGGGCGGGATGTGCCCGCCCGTTGCCGTAAGGCTGCATTGCACAATCTCTCTGCGATGCCGCCTTAAATCTTTGTAATATCTACCAGTTCCACATCGGACATCTGACGGCCGGTTTCCAGCACATTTGCCAGTGCCCGGGCGGTATCGATCGCCGTTACGGAGCAGATGGAACGCTCCACCGCTTTCCGGCGCATCTTTACACTGTCTCTTGCAGGCAGTCTGCCGTTTGCAGAAGTGGAGATCACATAGTGGATCTTTCCGCTTTCCAGCAGAGTCAGCACATTTGGCTCCGGCTCGGAAATCTTGTTGATTACGTTCGTAGCAATCATATTCCGGTTCAGCACGCTTGCTGTACCCTCCGTACCGTAGATCTCAAAACCCATGCGGCTGAATTTGTCCGCAATGGGGATCAGCTCCTGCTTGTCCGTATCCCGCACGGAGAACAGCACGCCGCCCTCGCATTTCAGATCATAGCCTGCTGCGACCAGTCCCTTCAGCAGTGCATCCTCAAAGCTGGTGGCAATGCCCAGGCACTCGCCGGTGGACTTCATTTCCGGTCCCAGCATGGTATCCACGTCCTGCAGCTTTTCAAAGCTGAATACGGGAACCTTGACTGCAACGTACTTGCCCTCCGGATACAGACCACTCTGGTAGCCCAGCTCCTTGAGGGTATGTCCCAGCACCAGCTTGGTGGCAATGTCCACCATGGGAATGCCGGTCACCTTGCTGATATAGGGCACCGTTCTGGAGGAACGGGGGTTCACTTCGATGACATAAACCTGGTTGTTGTATACCACATACTGAATATTCACAAGGCCCTTCACATGCAGCTCCATTGCAAGACGGCGGGTATATTCCACGATCGTCTCCCGGATCTCCTTGGAAAGGGTCTGTGCCGGGTATACGGAAATAGAGTCGCCGGAGTGAACGCCTGCACGCTCAATATGCTCCATGATGCCCGGAATCAGGAAGTCGGTACCGTCGCAGATAGCGTCTACCTCAACCTCAGTACCCATCATGTACTTGTCGATCAGTACCGGGTTTTCGATCATAGTGCGGGTGATAATGCCCATGTACTCTACCACATCACTGTCAGAGTGGGCAATGATCATATTCTGCCCGCCCAGCACATAGGAGGGACGCAGCAGAACCGGATAGCCCAGATCATTGGCGGCTGCAACCGCTTCCTTCATGGTCATAACCGTATGTCCGGCCGGACGGGGAATCTGGCAGCGCTCCAGCAGCTCGTCAAAGCGCTCTCTGTCCTCTGCCGCATCAATATCATCCGCAGAGGTGCCCAGAATGTTCACGCCCATATCTGCCAGGTGACGGGTCAGCTTGATGGCTGTCTGTCCACCGAACTGTACCACAACGCCGTAGGGCTGTTCAGTCTCGATGATGGATTCCACGTCCTCCTTGGTCAGCGGATCAAAGTACAGTCTGTCGGCTGTATCAAAGTCAGTGGAAACCGTCTCCGGATTGTTGTTGCAGATAATGGCCTCATAGCCCATTTCCTTCAGCGTCCACACGCAGTGTACAGAACAATAGTCGAACTCGATGCCCTGTCCGATCCGGATGGGGCCGGAACCGAATACGATGACTTTTTTCTTGCCCTTTTCATTCCGCTCGATGAATTCCTTTGCTTCATTTTCCTCATCAAAGGTGGAGTAGAAATAGGGTGTCTCCGCCTTGAACTCTCCGGCACAGGTATCAACCATCTTGAATACTGCACGGCGGCGCAGAGGGCACTTCTGCCCGGAGAACCGCTCAATGGTGCTGTCCAGATAGCCGTACTGCTTGGCAATATTGTATTTTTCCTCGGTGAGTTCTCCCTCTGCCAGCCACTTTTCCAGGTTCACCAGGTTCAGCAGCTTGTTCAGGAACCAGTTGTCCACCATGGTCAGCGCATGGATCTGCTCTACGGAGATGCCACGCTTCAGTGCCTCGTAGATCTGGAAGCAGCGCTCATCCTCCACCTTGCCGTCCAGCATTTCCAGGATCTCATCCGTGCTGTAGGCTTCGTATTTCTTCATGTTCAGAGAATCCAGACCCAGTTCGATGGAGCGAACCGCCTTCATCATCGCCTGCTCAAAGCTGGTGCCAATGGACATGACCTCACCGGTAGCCTTCATCTGGGTGCCCAGGGTTCTCTTGGCATATACAAACTTATCGAACGCCCACTTGGGGAACTTTACAACCACATAGTCGATTGCCGGCTCAAAGCATGCATAGGTCTTGCCGGTAACCTGGTTCAGGATCTCGTCCAGGGTGTAGCCGATGGCGATCCGGGTGGCAACCTTTGCAATGGGATAGCCGGTGGCCTTGGATGCCAGAGCGGAGGAACGGGATACACGGGGGTTTACCTCGATGACCGCATACTCAAAGCTGGTGGGATGCAGGGCAAACTGACAGTTACAGCCGCCCTCTACCTTCAGCTCCTGAATGATGTTGATGGCAGCGGTACGGAGCATCTGGTACTCCCGGTCGGACAGCGTCACAGCCGGAGCAATTACGATGCTGTCACCGGTGTGTACGCCAACCGGATCAAAGTTCTCCATGGAGCAGACAGTGATCACATTGCCCTTTCGGTCCCGGATCACCTCAAACTCAATTTCCTTCCAGCCGCTGATGCACTTTTCGATCAGCACCTGGGTAATGGGGGAAAGCCGCAGACCATTCTTTGCAATATCCCGCAGCTCCTCCTCATCCGCAGCAATTCCGCCGCCGGTGCCGCCCAGGGTGAATGCCGGACGCACGATTACCGGATAACCGATTTCCTCGGCAAAATCCACCGCATCCTCAATGGTCTCTACCACCTTGGAGGGAATGCAGGGCTCCCCGATCTTTTCCATCGTGTCCTTGAACGCCTGGCGATCCTCCGCCTTATGGATGGTTTCCGGATCTGCACCAAGCAGCTTTACGTTGTGAGCATCCAGGAAGCCCTCCGCCGCCAGCTGCATGGACAGGGTCAGACCGGTCTGTCCCCCCAGGGTGGACAGGACGCTGTCCGGCTTCTCAATCTCAATGACACGCTTTACGGTTTCCAGGGTTAAAGGCTCGATGTAGATCTTATCCGCCATGGCCTTATCCGTCATGATAGTCGCCGGATTGGAGTTGATGAGCACAACCTCCAGTCCCTCCTGCTTCAGCGCACGACATGCCTGTGTGCCGGCATAGTCAAACTCTGCCGCCTGTCCGATTACGATCGGGCCGGAGCCGATTACCAGTACCTTTTTAATATCACTTCTCAGCGGCATTTCTGTGCTCCTCCTTATAGTTCATCATCTTTGCAACAAATTCATCAAAGGCATATGCAGTGTCCAGAGGACCGCCGTGGGCTTCCGGATGGAATTGTACCGTGTGTGCATCACAGTCCAGGTACCGCACGCCCTCACAGGTCTTGTCGTTGGCGTTGATATGTGTCAGCACTGCAACCTTGGGATCCAGGCTGTCTGCAACCACTGCATAGCCATGATTCTGGCTGGTGACATAGGTTCTGTCATGCTCCAGGTCAATCACCGGCTGGTTGCCGCCCCGGTGACCATACTTGAGCTTTTCGGTTCTCGCACCATGTGCCAATGCCATGAGCTGATGCCCCAGGCAGATGCCGAAAATCGGGATCCCCAGCTTGCAGATCTCCTTCAGATTCTCAATCACCTCTACATTTTCCTCCGGATTGCCCGGGCCGTTGGACAGCATGATTCCGTCCGGATCGATCTCCCGAATCTGCTCTGCTGTGGTGGTGGCAGGCACTACATATACCTGGCAGCCACGCTCGATCAGCATTCTGCGGATGTTCCGCTTATAGCCAAAGTCAAACAGCACCACACGCAGGGGCGCACCTTCGTCTCCGTACACCCGGATCTGGGTATCGGTCACGCTCTTGACAGCGTCCTTGATGGAGAATGCCCGAATCTGCTCCAGGTATGCATCCTTGTTGGCATACACATCCTCCGTGGTGATCATACCGTTCATAACGCCGGTTTCCCGGATCATTCTGGTCAGACACCGGGTGTCAATGTTGTGAATGCCGATCACGTTGTGCCGGATCAAAAAGTCATTGATATTGCCCTCGCAGCGGAAATTGGAGGGGGTATTGCACCATTCCCGGATGATATAGCCGCTCAGGTATGTATCGTTGGACTCTGCGTCCGCCTCATTCACACCATAGTTGCCGATCAACGGAAAGGTCTGGGTTACGATCTGTCCGTAATAGCTGGGATCTGTCAGCGTTTCCTGGTATGCAGTCAAACCGGTGGTAAACACCACTTCGCCGATGACGGTGCCCTTTGCGCCGCAGCTGCGGCCCTCAAAGACTTTGCCGTTTGCAAGGAGCAGATACGCTTTTTCGCCCTGATTAAATAATGACATCTGTTTGCTTCCCCTCTCACTTATTTGATATCGATGTAGGAGGTCAGATCCTCCCGCATGCGGATCGCTTCTCTTCTGGCAGCCTGAGCAAACTCATGCTCATCGCAGCCTTCCTTCTGGTATGCACACATAATGGCACGGGAAGAATTCACAATGGCACCTAAGCCGTTTGTGTCAAACGCACCAGCCACACCGGCTGCGCCGCCTCCCTGCGCCCCGTAGCCGGGAACCAGGAACATGGTGTGAGGCAGGCGGGCACGCAGCTCCCTGAGCTGTTCCGGATAGGTAGCGCCTACCACCGCACCTATGGAGGAGTAGCCGTACTGTCCGATCTGCTCCCTGCCCCAGGCTTCGCACATATCTCCCATAATGGCATAAACCGGAACTCCATCAATCAATCTGTCCTGTAGCTCACCGCTGGAGGGATTGGAGGTCTTGACCAGTACAAAAATGCCCTTGTCATGCTCCTTGCAGGTGCGCAGCAGAGGGTTGATCCCGTCGGAGCCCAGATAGCCGTTTACGGTCAATGCATCCGCACCGAAGGGGGTGCACTCATTCTCCCCCACCATGGTAGTGCCCAGATGTGCCGCTGTGTATGCTTCCATGGTAGCGCCAATGTCGTTCCGCTTGCCATCGGTGATGACAAACATGCCCTTAAGCTTTGCATAGCGAATGGTTCGCTCCAGTGTCTTGATGCCGTGATGCCCATACATTTCATAGTAAGCAGCCTGGGGCTTGATGGCGGGAACAATGTCGCAGATTGCATCAATGATCTCCTGGTTGAACCGGAAGATCGCCCGGGATGCAGCCTTCAGACTCTCCCCATCCACATCCATATAGGTTTTCTGAATGTAAGAGGGCACATAGGCAAGCTTCGGATCCAGTCCCACAACGGTGGGGTTCTTCATCTCCCGGATTTTCGTAATCAGTCTGTCAAATGACATGGCACATCCTCCTTAGTTCTTGTTGTATTGAAAGCGGATCTCTCCGCCGGTTATCGTAGCATGCACTCGACCCCGGAGGGTCATGCCCTTGAATACCGTGTTGTGGGATTTGGAATGCAGCTTGTCCGGATCCACTGTCCAGCTTTCATTCAGATCCACCAGGATCAGCTCTGCATCCGCTCCTTCGTGCAGCCGGGGCACCGGCAGTCCCAGCAGCTTCCGGGGGCTTTCAGCCATCAGCCGGACAATATCCGCCAGCGTCAGTTTTCCGGTATGGTACAGCCCTGTCAGGGTTGCTGCCAAAGAGGTTTCCAATCCGACCACCCCGTTGGGTGCCGTTTCAAAGACCGCCTTTTCCTCCGCACTGTGAGGAGCATGATCCGTTACAATGCAGTCGATGGTACCGTCGCACACGCCCTGTTCCACAGCCAGTCGATCCGTCTCCTCCCGGAGAGGAGGATTCATACGAAAGTCCGCATCCCGGGCCAGCAGCTTTTCCTCCGTCAGCAGGAAGTAATGGGGGCATGTCTCGCAAGTCACCTTGACACCCCTTGCCTTGGCTTGTCGGATCAGTTCCACACTGCCTGCCGTGCTGACGTGCGCAATGTGGATCCGGGATCCGGTTTCCTCCGCCAGGCGGATCTCCCGGGCGGTGATGCTGTCCTCGGACGCCCGATCCATGCCCTTCACGCCCAGCTGTTCGCTGATTTTCCCCTTATGCATGATGCCGCCGTTGATGATTTTCAGATCCTCGCAATGGGAGATAATCAGCAGTCCGTTCCGGATGCTCTCCTCCATGGCTTCCCGCAGCAGTCGGTCGGATTCCACCGGTCTGCCATCGTCGGAAATCGCCCGAACCCCTGCATGGATCAAGGCATCATACTCGCAAAGTGCCTTTCCCTGCATACTCTGGGTGATACACCCTACCGGATACACCTTTACGCCGGTATCCGCTGCCTGTTCCAGGATGTACTGCACCGTTTCCGGAGAATCAATGGGAGGCTTGGTGTTGGGCATGCATGCCACACCGGTCACACCTCCTGCCAGAGCTGCCGCCGCTCCGGTGTGGATATCCTCCTTATAAGTCAGCCCCGGATCCCGGAAATGCACATGCATATCAAACAGACCCGGCAGTGCTGTCAGCCCGTCAGCCCGGATTACTTGATCCGCAGGCTCCCGGATGTTGCCGATTTTCTGGATCTTTCCATCCCGGATCAGCATGTCGCATACTGTGCCGTTCAGGGTCACATTCTGAATCAGAATCCTATTCATTCAGCCCTCCTCCGCATACAAAAAAACACCATCGGCATTGTCGAGCTCCGTCATTTTCACCCGCACTGTTTCCTCCCCGGAAGTGGGGAGATTCTTTCCCACATAATCCGGACGGATGGGCAGCTCCCGGTGTCCTCTGTCCACCAGTGCCGCCAGCTGGATGCAATCCGGTCTGCCCCGGGTAATGAGGGCGTCAATCGCCGCCCGTGTGGTTCGCCCGGTGCAGATCACGTCATCCACAATGACTACTCGCATGCCGTTGATGTCAAAATCGATCTTTGTTTTTTCCGGTAAATCAGATTCCTTCTTGTCGTCCCGATAAGGGGTGATATCCAGTGCGCCGCAGGGCACGGTCACATGCTCCAGGGACTGGATCTTAGCGCTGATCCGTTTGGCAAGTACTGCGCCCCTGGAGAAGATTCCCACCAGGCACACGCCCTCCGTTCCCTTGTTCCGCTCCAGGATCTCGTAGGTGATCCGGGTAATTGCACGCTCCATGGCGCTTGCATCCATAATCACACGGGTCTTCAACCAAACCGCTCCTTTCAACAAAAAACGTGCACCGGCTGACCGATGCACGTAGCTTGCAGAAAACCAGGGCTTACACTGCCCCCGACTCCGATTCTATTGCACCTTGTCAACCTCACAGGATCAACTTAAAGGTTTCATTTGTACTAGTATATCATACTTTGCAGCATTTGTCCAGTATTTTTTTCAAATTTATGACCGCATCCGCCGAAAAAAGCGGAGAAGCCGGACGAATCCCATGCAAGCAGCAATCAGAATGCAGGGAATGGTCATCAAATATGCGTTTTTCGCAAGCTGCACCTGCTGGGGCTTTGGTGCGCCGATGGTGAGAAATCTGCCACAGCCGAACACTACTTTCATGCTTCATCCTCCGGCTGGGCAATCAAAAACTTGATACGCTTGCCCTCATCTGTGAACATTTTTTCGTGCTCTGTTTCCAGATTTTCTGCAAATCCGCTGGCATGCAGATCCCGGGTCTGATAGGTAATCCGGTAGCCGCACGCCGGCAGGTATTCCAGCGTTTCCTCGAATAGCTCATCATCATCCGTCTTAAACCACAATTCCCCGGTCAGAAACGCCTTGTACTGCATCAGCTGTCTTGGATGGGTAAGACGGCGTTTTTTATGCTTCGGGCGAGGCCAGGGGTTGCAGAAATTGATGTAGATCCTGTCCACCCGATCCTCCGGCGCAAAGGCATCCGAAATATAGGAAATATTGAAAATGGCTATTTTCACGTTCTCCGCCGGCTGCTGTGCTGCCGCATATGCCGCTTCCAGTTTCCGCTTTGCAAGCCCCAGCATCTCATTTTTGATATCCAAAGCAATCAGGTTCATCTGGGGGTATTGCAGCACCGCCTGGGAGATCCATCCCCCCTTACCGCAGCCCAGTTCCAGATACAAAGGGCATCCCGGCTGGGAAAACTGCTCCCGCCAATGCCCCCGCAAGGTCTTTGGCTCCGGCACATAGAAGGGGCATGCCTCCAATTCCGGCTTTGCCCACGCCTTATGTCTGATCCGCATAGTCCCTTACTTTCCGCATGCCAGCGCACGCTGACCAATGTCCTTCCGGTAATGCGCACCCTCAAACCGGATCTGCTCCACCGCCGCATAGGCACCATCCAGCGCCTGCTGTAAGGTGTCCCCTGCTACAGTCACACCAAGCACTCTGCCGCCGGCAGTCAGGAAGGTACCGTTTTCATACCTGGTGCCAGCATGGTACACAAAGGCAGAATCCAGCTGTCCCTTTTCGTTCAGCCCGGAAATGGGCAGACCGGTAGCATACTTCTTGGGGTATCCGCCGCTTGCCATAATGACGCATGCCACACAGCCCTTTTTCCACTGGATATCCAGTTGGTTCAGAGTACCTGCGTGAATGGCCTTGATAATGTCCACAAAATCCGTTTCCAGCAGGGGCAAAACCACCTGGGTCTCCGGATCCCCGAACCGACAGTTATACTCGATCACCTTGGGGTCATTAGGAGTCAGCATCAGACCAAAGTACAAACAGCCCTTGAAGGCTCTGCCTTCCTTTGCCATAGCATCCACCGTAGGCAGGAAGATGGTTTTCATGCACACATCCGCAATTTCCTCGGTATAGTAAGGATTGGGAGAAACTGTACCCATACCGCCGGTGTTCAGTCCCTGATCCCCATCGTTTGCCCGCTTGTGATCCATGGAGGAGATCATGGGGCACACGGTCTTGCCGTCTGTAAAGCACAGCACAGAAACCTCCGGTCCGGTAAGGAACTCCTCCACCACGATCTGTGCGCCGCTTTCGCCGAAGATCTTATCCTCCATCATGGAGCGCACCGCAGCTTCTGCCTCGGCAAAATCCTGCGCCAATACCACGCCCTTACCCAGTGCAAGACCATCCGCCTTAATCACAGTGGGGTATGTATTCTGTGCCTTGATGTAGGCAATCGCCTGATCCGGCTGGGTAAAGACCTCGTATCCGGCGGTGGGAATGCCGTATTGCTTCATCAATTGCTTGGAGAACACCTTGCTGCCTTCGATGATGGCAGCAGCCTTGCTGGGGCCAAAGGTCATAAAGCCCTCCGCCTCCATGGCGTCCACCATACCCAGTACCAGCGGATCATCCGGCGCTACAAATACAATATCCACTGCCAGTTCCTTTGCCAGCTTTACCATGCCCTCAATATCCGTTGCCTTCACCGGATAACAGGTTGCAAACTGTGCAATGCCTCCATTGCCCGGTGCGCAATACAGAGCATCCACCTGCTTGCTTTCCGCAAGCTTCATAATAATGGCATGCTCTCTCCCGCCGCCGCCAACTACTAAAATCTTCATTTCTTTCCTCCAGCTTGTTTGTGATGCTCCATCAATGGTGGAACAGACGGATGCCGGTAAACGCCATAGCAATCCCGTACTTATTGCAGGTCTCGATCACGTTATCATCCCGGATAGAACCGCCAGGCTGCGCAATGCATGCAACGCCGCTCTTTTTAGCCCGTTCGATGTTGTCGCCAAAGGGGAAGAATGCGTCAGAGCCCAAGCATACATCCGTATTCTTTGCAAGCCATGCCTGTTTTTCTTCCTTGGTAAATACCGCAGGCTTTACCTTGAAGATCTGTTCCCATGCGCCGTCTGCCAGCACATCCATGTATTCATCGGAAATGTATACGTCAATGGCATTGTCCCGGTCTGCCCGACGAATGCCGTCTACAAACTGCAGACCAAGCACCTGGGGAGACTGACGGAGCCACCAGTTGTCCGCCTTATTGCCAGCCAGACGGGTACAGTGGATTCTGGACTGCTGCCCGGCGCCGATGCCAATGGCCTGCCCGTCCTTCACATAGCATACGGAGTTGGACTGGGTATATTTCAGTGTGATCAGAGAGATCAGCAGATCCCGCTTCTTGTCATCGGGAATGTTCTGATTGTCCGTTACCACATGCTCCAGCAGCGCATTGTCGATCTTCAGATCATTTCTGCCCTGCTCAAAGGTCACGCCGAATACCTGCTTGCGCTCAATGGGGGCAGGCTCATAGCTTTCATCGATCTGGATGATGTTGTAGGTGCCCTTCCGCTTGGACTTGAGGATCTCCAACGCTTCCGGCTCATAACCCGGGGCAATGATGCCGTCGGATACTTCACGCTGGATCATTTTTGCAGTGGGCACGTCGCATACATCGGACAGGGCGATAAAATCCCCGTAGGAGGACATGCGATCAGCGCCTCTTGCTCTTGCATAGGCACTTGCCAGAGGAGAAAGCTCTCCCAGATCATCTACAAAATAGATCTGCTTGAGGGTGTCAGACAGAGGTGCGCCCACTGCTGCTCCAGCCGGAGATACATGCTTGAAGGAGGTTGCGGCACACATGCCGGTAGCCTGCTTCAGCTCCCGTACCAGTTGCCAGCCGTTGAAGGCATCCAGCAGGTTGATATAGCCTGGCTTGCCGTTCAGCACCGTAATGGGCAGCTCCCCGGATTCCATATAGATTCTGGACGGCTTCTGGTTGGGATTGCAGCCGTATTTCAAAAACATTTCGTTCGCCATGATGTTCTACCCCTCTCAGGAATTTTTGTTGATGATCTTGGAAATGGTGTCCCCGGTGTGCAGGTCAATGTACCGCACAAACAGGGAAACCTTATTGTCCGGATTCAGGCTGTCCCAAAGCTGACGGGCAAATTCCGTGATGTCATTCGGAACTCCTACCAGTTTGGGTTCACCCTCAAAGCTGGGCAGCGGATTGCCGTCCCCCTGATAGGTGTGGATGAAGTGACCCTGCCCGCTGATGGGATTTTTATAAGTAAAGGTGAAACGCTGACAAGAGGACGGATCCCCGTTTGCACTCTTGAGGATGGACAGTGCGTAGTTAAAGTCCTCCTTATCGTGCTTGATGACGCCGGAAATGCGGGGTGTATAATTGGGTGCATCCGGTTCAAACTCCCGGCTGCGCAGGGACTGCTCAAAGGTGAGCTGGTTGTTCATGCCATCGTAAATGGTGTCGGTCTGATCCCCATTGGTAACGATGGTTTTATTACCCAACACACGCACCGGTGCATAAATAATCAGACTGGGATCGGTAAGCTTGCTTTCGTCAAACGCCTGGGTACGGATGCCCAGCCCATCGTTGACAAAGACCCGGTTCCGGCTGTTTTCGCTGCGGCCCATGATAAAATAAACCGCAACCGCATGCTTGCCGTCCTGGCTTTTGCCCAGCATAATGCCCCGGCCCGGGTATGCATTGTTCTTCAGTTCCTCAAAAATTGAACGAATTTCCATTGTCAGCATCTCCTCTTATCAAAATGATCCGTGAATCACGGTACGGCCGTCCCGCACCTCAATTTTGTCCTGGCAGAACAGGGATACAGCCTGGGGGAGGATCTTCCACTCTGCCTGTTCCATAATCCGCCGCTGCAGCGTCTCCGGCGTGTCATCGTCCTGCACGTCTACTGCTTTCTGCAAAATAATGGGTCCTCCATCGCAGACCTCGGTTACAAAATGCACCGTTGCGCCGCTGACCTTCACACCTGTTGCCAGTGCAGACTCGTGTACATGCAGCCCGTAGAAGCCCTTGCCACAAAAGCTCGGGATCAGTGCCGGGTGCACATTCATCATACGGTTCGGATATGCCCGGCAGACGCTCTCGTCCAGAATAGTCATAAAGCCCGCATACACCACCAGATCCGCCTGTTCCTCCTGCAAAGCTGCGAGAATTGCACGGGAATAGGACGCAACATCCGGATACTCTTTCCGCACCAGCACACGGGTCGGAATCCCGTTTTCTCTGGCACGGGTCAGGGCGTAGGCATCTGCCTTGGAGGAGATCACGCATGTGATCTTTCCCCCGATGATCTCTCCCCGGTTCTGGGCATCAATCAGAGCCTGGAGATTGGTGCCGCCGCCGGAAACCAGCACAACAATACGCTTGTCAGTATGCTGCATACGCTGTCCTCCTTGCATCAGCAGATGATTACGCCTTCCTCGCTCTCAACCAGCTCACCCAGCACGTAAGCATGCTCGCCGGCTGCATTGAGAATGGAAATGGCTTTATCCGCATCCTGCTTGTCTACGGAAACGATCATGCCCACACCCATATTGAAGGTGTTGAACATATCACGCTCCGGAATGTGACCGGTTCTTGCGATCAGATCGAAGATGGGCAGCACCTGCACCGCACTGCGTTCGATCTTTGCGCTGATGCCCTTGGGCAGGCTCCGGGGAATGTTCTCGTAGAAGCCGCCGCCGGTAATGTGGGAAATCGCCTTGACGTTTACCTGTTCCAGCAGGGACAGAATGGACTTTACATAGATCTTCGTGGGAGTCAGCAGGCATTCACCCAGGGAAGTACCCAGATCCGCAAACTGTCTGCCCAGCGTCTCCTCATTTACAGTAAATACCTTCCGAACCAGGGAGAAACCGTTGGAATGTACACCGCTGGATGCCAGTGCAATCAGCACATCCCCAGCCTTCTGGGTATCCGGCTTCAGGATCTTGTCCTTGTCCACAACGCCTACGGAGAATCCGGCAAGGTCGTACTCATCCACCGGATAAAATCCGGGCATTTCTGCGGTCTCGCCCCCTACCAGGGCGCATCCGGACTGTACACAGCCCTCTGCAACGCCGGAAACGATATCAGCAACCTTTTCGGGATAGTTCTTGCCCACAGCAATGTAATCCAGGAAAAACTGAGGCTTTGCGCCGCAGCAGATGATATCGTTGACGCACATTGCCACGCAGTCAATGCCCACGGTGCTGTGCTTGTCCATCAGAAATGCGATCTTCAGCTTCGTGCCAACGCCATCCGTGCCGGACACCAGAACCGGCTTGCTGATCCCGGTCATATCCAGCTCAAACAGTCCGCCGAAGCCGCCGATGCCGGACAGCACGCCGCTTGTCATGGTTCGTGCCACATGTGCCTTCATCAATTCTACCGCACGGTAGCCGGCAGTCACGTCCACGCCTGCCTTTTTGTAACTTTCAGAATAGCTATTCATCAGAACCTCCGTTATTCTCCGATTTTACGTTCAAATTTATCCTTGGGCATCTCCTTGGGTACCGGGATCGGATATTCACCGGTGAAGCAGCCCGTACAGAAATCACAGTGATCGTTTGCAGCGATTGCCTTTACCCCATCCACGCTCAGGTATCCAAGTGAATCCGCTCCAAGCTCCTTGCAGATGCCCTCCACAGGCAGCCGGCAGGCAATCAGCTTATCCTTGCTGTCGATATCTGTGCCGAAATAGCAGGGATTGGTAAAAGGCGGACTGGAAATGCGTACATGTACTTCCTTTGCCCCAGCCTCCCGGATCAGACTGACAATCCGGGCAGAGGTGGTACCCCGCACAATGCTGTCATCCACCAGAATCACGCGCTTACCGGCTACCACATCCCGTACCACATTCAGCTTGATGCGCACCGCATCCGTCCGCTCCTTCTGGGTGGGCTGGATGAAGGTTCTGCCCACATAGCGGTTCTTGATGAATCCCACTCCATAGGGAATGCCGGATGCATGGGACAGACCCAGTGCCGCATCCAGACCGCTGTCCGGCACGCCGATCACCACATCCGCCTCTACGGGATGCTCCTTCCAGAGGATCTCCCCTGCTCGGAGCCGGGCACGGTGTACGCAGACGCCTTCAATCACGGAATCCGGCCGGGCAAAGTATACATACTCAAACACGCAGATATTGCACCGCTTGCCGCAATGGGAACGGATGGAACGAGCCCCCTCCTTGTCCACCACCACGATCTCCCCCGGGTCAAGATCCCGGATAAAAGCAGCGCCGATGCTGTCCAGAGCGCAGCTTTCAGAGGTGAACACCAAAGAGCCGTCCGGACACTTGCCCATGCAGAGCGGTCGGAACCCATTGGGATCCCGTGCGGCGATCAGCTTGGTGGGAGACATGATCACCAGGGAGTATGCCCCTTTGAATCGGTACATGGCTTGCTCCACCGCCGTTTCGATAGAGGGGAACTTCAGCCGCTGCTCCGTAATGGCATAGGAAATCACTTCCGTGTCATTGGTGGTATGGAAAATGGCGCCCTTCAGCTCATATTCCTCCCGAAGCTCTGCCGCATTGACCAGGTTGCCGTTATGGGCAATGGCCATAGGGCCTTTTACATGCCGCACAACCAAAGGCTGCGCATTGGCACGGTTATTGCCGCCGGTGGTGCCGTAGCGCACATGCCCGATGGCAATGTTCCCAAGCCCCAGCTTTTCCATATGGGACTGGTTGAATACCTCCGGCACCAGCCCAAGATCCTTATGATAGGAAAACACACCCTTGTCATTGACTACAATGCCGCAGCTTTCCTGTCCCCGGTGCTGCAGCGCATACAGCGCCATATAGGTCTTGGCTGCCACATCCCCAGTCTGCTGACTGAAAATACCGAATACACCGCATTCCTCATGGATACCTGTTACCAATTGAACCTCATTCCCTTCCGTTCCAGCAGTATGTACAAAGCTCACACTGGGGCCTGCCCACCGCCTTGACAGTACCTTCCAGCGACTGGAATTCCAGAGAGGTCAGCTTCAGACGCCTGCAGATTTCGTCCCGCAGCAGCTTCCCTCGTTCTGTGGTCGAATCGCTGTATTCCTCAATGTACTTTACGCCTTCCGCACCCTCCTGCTCGTCAATGATCTGCCGTGCGATCAGCTCCAGCTCGGAGGTGCTTCTGGAAAAGTTCAGATATTTGCAGCCGTACATGATGGGCGGACATGCAGAGCGCATATGCACTTCCTTGGCACCGTTTTCATACAGAAATTCCACGGTTTCCCGCATCTGGGTGCCCCGGACAATGCTGTCATCCACAAACAAAAGCTTCTTGCCTTCAATCAGCTCGTGCACCGGAATCAGCTTCATTTTCGCAACCCGGTTCCGCATGGACTGGTTTGCAGGCATAAAGCTCCTGGGCCAGGTAGGCGTATATTTGATAAAAGGTCTTGCAAATGGAATGCCGCTCCGGTTTGCGTATCCAATGGCATGGGGCACACCGGAATCCGGGATGCCGCAAACATAGTCCACCTCCGGCAGCCTGCCGTTTTTCATATCGTTTTCCGCCATGATCTCCCCGTTCCGGGTTCGCATGACTTCTACATTGACTCCCTCATAGCATGCAGTGGGATAGCCATAGTACGTCCACAGGAAGGTACAGATTTTTTTCTGTTCCGTACCAGGACTGAGAATTTCAAATCCATCCTTGGTGATCCTGGTGATTTCCCCTGCCTGTAGCTCATGACAGGTAGAATAGCCTAGCTTCTGATAGGCAAAGGATTCAAAGGAGAAGCAGTAGCCGTCCGACCTTCTGCCAATGAGAATGGGCAGACGACCGTCCTTGTCCCGAGCCACTATAATGGAGTGTTCCGTCATCAGCACCAGGGACATGGTACCCTGGATTTTGCCTTGGGCATAGCGGATGCCCTCCACAAAGCTGTCCTTCTGGGCGATCAGCGCACCGATCAGCCCGGCAGAGTTGATGGCGCCGCTGCTCATGGTCTCGAAATTCGCACAGCCCCTTTCCAACAGCTCATCCGCCAGTGCGGCAGCGTTGGTAATGATGCCGATGGAGCACAGGGCATACAGCCCAAGCTTGGAACGAACCATAATGGGCTGGGGATCCGTATCGCTGATACAGCCGATACAGATATTCCCCCGCATTTTCTCCACGTCTTTTTCAAACTTTGTCCGGAAGGGAGAGCTTTCAATGCTGTGGATATTTCTCTGAAAGCCAAGCTCCGGGGCATAGGAGGTCATACCGCCCCGACGCGTACCCAGATGGGAGTGATAGTCCGTGCCGAAGAACACGTCCTGGATGCAGTCATTGGCAGATGCTGCTCCGAAAAAACCGCCCATACGCCTTATTCTCCCATAACTCGCTTAATCATTTCCTGATAAGCTTCTTCCACGCCGCCCATATCTCTTCTGAATCTGTCCTTATCCAGCTTTTCGTGGGTCTTGGAATCCCAGAACCGACAGGTGTCCGGAGAGATCTCGTCCGCCAGCAGGATCTGACCGTGGAACCGACCGAATTCGATCTTGAAATCAATCAGGTCAATGCCAATGTTCTTGAAGAAGCCCTTCATAAATTCGTTTACCTTGAAGGCATACTTGGTGATATCCTCGATCTCCTGCTCCGTTGCTAGGCCCAGACCCAGTGCGTAATACTTGTTGATAAAGGGATCCCCCAGTTCATCGCACTTGTAGCTGAATTCCAGGGTAGGCTGCTTCAGAGGTGTACCCTCTGCAATGCCCAGCTTCTTGGAAAAGCTGCCTGCTGCCACGTTTCTGACGATAACCTCCAGGGGAACGATTTCCACCTTCTTGACAATGGTTTCCCGGTCGGAGATCTCCTCTACCAGATGGGTCGGAACACCCTCCTTCTCCAACAGCTTGAGCATATAGTTGGTCATCTTGTTGTTGATAGCACCCTTGCCAACGATGGTGCCCTTCTTCTCTCCGTTGAATGCAGTGGCATCGTCCTTGTAGTCCACGATCACCAGATCCGGATCATTGGTGGCATACACCTTCTTTGCCTTGCCTTCATAGAGCTGCTCAGTTTTCTGAATGTTCATTGTCATTTCCTCCATATATCTCAAACTTTGGGTTCCCATGATTCCGTGCAGGATTACAGTGCTGCAACCCGCTCCTGCATCGCCTTGTCCTTTTCCAGAACGCCAGCCTCCATCTTTGCCTTCCGGGCAATGAGCTGTTCCTTCAGTGCCGGATCCGAAAGTGCCAGCATCTGTACTGCCAGGATCGCAGCATTGGCAGCCCCATCAATGGCAACAGTCGCCACCGGAATACCGCTGGGCATCTGTACGGTCGCCAGCAAGGCATCCAGCCCATCCAGGGTTGAGGACTTCACCGGAATGCCAATGACCGGCTTCACCGTATGGGCTGCCAGCACCCCTGCCAGATGAGCTGCCTTTCCTGCCGCCGCAATGATCACATCCACATCATTGTCACAGGTCGCCTTTGCAAAAGCAGCCGCCTGCTCCGGAGTCCGGTGTGCGGACATCACATGCACCTCATATGCCACACCAAATGCCTTCAATTCTTCAATAGCTGCCTTGACAACCGGGAAGTCACTGTCGCTTCCCATAATAACTGCTACTTTACTCATGCTTTTCTCCGGACGATTGCTCGTCCGCTCCTTTCGTTGAATCCATAATCACCTGACCGGTCTGCATATCCACCGGCTGCTCCTCCACGCTGTACAGCAGCAAAAGCCCGTCCGCATCCCGCCGCATCCGCAGGATCAGGTTGGAAGCCTGGGGCACCACTCCCGCATCCGTTTTCAGCCGATAGCAGAACCGGAAGGTGCAGGCGTAGCGCAGCACCGGCTCGCTTTCGTCCCACTCCGTATCCAGCAGAGTCATGGAGGTAAAATACCGGTTCTGCATCCGGTGTTCATCAATGACCGCACTGTAGGAATCCGCCGCAGTAATGCTGTAAACATCGCTGTAATCCTGTCGCAGCATCGCTTTCAGATACTGTTGAGAAAGCTGCGCCAGCTGCGCCAGCACCGTATAGCTTTCCACCCCTGCCAGATCCTCAGCGTCAAAGGAAAAGTACAGTGGCTCTCCTGCCAGTACCGTGCGCATGGTAACTGCCGTCATGCGAATGGTGCTGCCGCTGACTTCTGCGGTATACTGTGCCGTGCCGGACATGAGACGCAGAACTCCATCCTCAGCCACGCAGCTGTCCCATGCCTGAGAAAGCAGCTGCTGTCCTTCGGTGTTATAAAGGATGGTTTTTTCATCCTCTGCTGTCACTGCTGCAAGGATCTGTCCGGTCAGAGGAGTGATGGAACTGTAAGCAAAGGGAATACGCACGTTTTCGTTGATCTGGATCATGCCGTACCGCAGGGCGCCGCCTGTTCTGCGAGAAACAAGCAGCGTCTGCTCTCCGGCAAAAGACAGGGAATTCCATTCCGCATCCACCAGCACACGATCGTTTTCATTCCGCACACCATACAGTCCGGTGTCATCGTCCTGAAAGATGTAATATTCCTCACGGCCGGCAGGCTGTGTGGTTTTGCTGTCACCAGTATCCTGGGTGGTGTCCAGATTCAGTTTGATCAGTCCGGTTCCCAGCGCTACGATCACGACCGCCAGCACCAGCATCAGAAGCCGTATCCGCCGTGTCACACCCGTTCCTCCTTTGCCCCATGCCCATCATGCAAAACACCCATCAACTACGTCCTAATCCTGGTGCTCTGCCTTTCTTTCCTGATAGATCTGCTCCGTTTCACGCACGATGTAAATAGGACGCTGCTTGGTTTCCAGGTAGGTCTTGGACAAATACTGCCCCAGCACACCAATGCAGAACAGCTGCAAACCGCCCAGCAGAAAGATCGCACACATGATGGACGGGAAGCCTGCTACAGCTTCTCCGAACGCCAGAGTCTTGACAATGATCCAGATCATCATCAGAAAGGCGATCACGCAGCTGACAAGCCCCAGCACCGAAGCGATCGCCAGGGGGGCTGTGGAAAAGGCAAAAATGCCCTCCAGAGAATACCGGAACAAGCTCCAGAACGACCACGCCGTTGTCCCGGCGGCACGCTCTACGTTCTCGTACTCGATATACTTGGTCTTGAAGCCCACCCAGCTGAAAATGCCCTTGGAGAAACGATTGTACTCCCGCATGGACAGAATGGCATCCACCATCTGTCGGCTCATAAAACGGAAATCCTGCGCTCCGTCCACGATCTCTGTCTGGGAGATCTTGTTCATGATCCGGTAGAATTTCCGTGCGAACCAGGAACGCACCTTGGATTCGCCCTTCCGGCTGACCCGTCGGGTAGTGGCGCAGTCGTATTCTCCGTCCCGTACATAGCTGTACATCTCGGGCAGGAAGGACGGCGGATGCTGCAAGTCCGCATCCATCACCACAACAAAGTCCCCTGTTGCATTCTCCAGACCGGCAAACATACCGGCTTCCTTGCCGAAATTGCGGGAAAAGGATATGTACCGTACCCGCTGGTCCTTGGTGGCAAGCTCCCGCAGCTGCGTCAGCGTCTTGTCCCTTGAGCCGTCATCGATGAACAGCAGCTCAAACGTCAGTTCGGCGTAAGTGCGCTTCATTTCGTCCATCACCCTCGTGATCTCTGCGTAGAACAAAGGAAGTACCTCTTCCTCATTGTAGCAGGGCACGATGATCGAAAGCTTCTTCACACGATTCCTCCTTACTGCTGGATGCGCCGGAACGCAGACAGCCCACCCATAAAAATACTATTATATAATACCTCAAAACGGACAAAAAAGCAAGGGCTTTTTTGTTTTTTGTCAAAACCTACGGTCTATTTGCTCATCCGATCCGAACTCCGCTTTCTTTTCCGGACGGAAAATCCGAAATCTCCCAGTTTTCTGCCCAACGCAAAGTACTCTCCATGCGCATACGCCGCAAGACCACACTGCTGCAAATTCAGCCCGCCCTTACTATCCAGATATTGTTCATCCACGTCCACCCCCAGAATCTCTGCCAGAAACAGCTCGTGAGTTCCCAGCAGACGGCTTTCCGTCACCCGGCACTCCAGCGCCACGGGACATTCCTCCAGAATGGGCGCAGAGATCCTCTGTGCCGGCAGCGGATGCAGACCGCACTGCGCAAACTTGTCCACCTGGGCACCGCTACGTACTCCGCAAAAATCCGCAGCCTTCACCAATCTGGAGGGAGTCAGATTGATGGCAAACTCGCCGGTCTGCCGGATCAGTCCGTAGGAATACCGGCTGGGTCGGACGGATATATAGGTCATAGCCGGCCGGGTGCAGATGATCCCCGTCCAGGCAATAGTCAGCACATTTGGTTCCTCCATAGTGCCGCAGGTCACCAATGCGGGAGGCACCGGTGCCAGCAGCGCACTGCCCTCCCAAAATACTTTACCCATCTGGTTCTCCTTTCTTTCGACAGCATGCAACCTCAAAACAAGGACAGCTGCACCCCTGCCTGTTTGTCTTCAAATGCATGCAGATATGCAAAGATCTGCTGCTGATCCGTACAGATTCCATAGCGGCGGCAATCCTCCCGGAAAATCCGATACAAGTCATCCGCATGGGGACTGGGCAACTCATAGGCATTGCCGTAAACACGCTGATACTGCTCCTTCAGACCCGGAAAATGCTGATTCAGCTTCCGGTAATAGTATTCCCGGTTCCCCTCCCGTAACGTCAGACCCATGCCAAAGGAAAGAATTCCCCACACCCCTGCATCCCGGCAGGCTCGCAAAATTGAGCGCAGATTCTCCGGCGTATCATTGATGTAGGGCAGCAAAGGCGTCAGCCACACCACTGTGGGGATCCCCCGTTTCCGACATGCATGCAGCGCCGCCAGTCTGGCACTGGTGGGAGCTACACATGGCTCCAGAATCCGGCAAAGGACATCGTCGTAGGTAGTAATGGTCATCTGTACCACACATTTTGTAACATGGTTGATCTGCTCCATCAGGTCAATATCCCGGAGAAAATCCGGTGACTTTGTCTGAAAAGTAACACCGAAGCCGTAGCGCTGGATCAGCTCCAGGCAACTGCGCATATGGCATAGCTGCTGCTCCAGGGGAATATAGGGATCCGACATACTGCCGGTTCCGATCATACAACGATGTCGTTTTCTGCACAAGGCATCTTCCAGCAGTTCTACCGCATTCTCCTTGACCTCCACGTCCTCAAATGGGTGATCCATCTGATAACAGGTACTTCTGGCATCGCAGTAAATACAGCCATGGGTACAGCCCCGGTACAGATTCATCCCGTTTGACTGGGATAAAATTCCCTTGACACGCCGCATGTGCATACACAGCCCCCCTCTCCATTTAAGCTTACACTATTTTTTGAAAAATCACAAGCATCTGAAAAAAATCTAAAAAATATAAGCGCTAAGTGCATAATAATAGTCTGTATGTTGAAAATAACATACAGACTATATAAATTCAAGAAAGTATGCACAGAAGGGTTGACTTTTGACGCATCGTGTAGTATAATAACATAGTCGCAGTTACAAAGAACGTGCGGCATAGTAAAAATGGCGGCATAGCTCAGGTGGCTAGAGCACTTGGTTCATACCCAGGGTGTCGTTGGTTCGAATCCAATTGCCGCTACCATGGCCCGTTGGTCAAGAGGTTAAGACACCGCCCTTTCACGGCGGAATCATGGGTTCAATTCCCGTACGGGTCACCATTCAACGTTCTCGGAAACAGCGTAATATCGCCGTTTCCGAATTTTTCTTTTATACCAAAATGCTTTGTCAACTATTCGGATATTTTCAGCGGACAAAGCTTTTTATACGTTTCTCAACTACACTATTCTCAAACACATCGTCCGGTAGGTGCGTTTGCTTTCGAGTTAGATTACCATCTTAAACTGCACTACAAGTTCAAATAAGCTTTCAGCGAACGTATCGCTACGGCGAATTCACAGTGTGTGAGAAAATAAAGCCTCTTCAGAGGCTTTATTTTTTTGTAAAATCCAACTCCATCTTCCTGTAATGTGTTCGTTTTCCAGTATTATAACACGTCACAAGGAAAAATGCAATAGAAAATGCGAAAAATTCTGAGAAAAAATACAACATATGCACAAAGCACCACCCAAAACCGATCCATTCGATCGATTTCAAGTGGTGCGATTTGCTTTTATTATGGTTTTACATGCAGCTGAAAACTGCTTGCCACGGGCATGCTGAACGAAATCTTACTCAAGACTCGGTCTTGAAAATGGCCCTTACAAAATTATACATATGCGCATGAATGGAGTTATCCCCATGATATCCGCCGCTCACATAGTGCCAGATGTGGGGTACACCGTTTTTGGTAAAGTTGTTATGATAGTTCTCCGGGTTGGAGTAAACCACCGTGTCATTGCTGCCGGCGGTAATAAACAGCAGGTGAGGTGCTTCCTCGTCACTGTTCCACTTGAATGCGCCGGTTACACCAGGAGCCGGGCAAATTGCGCCTACATAGCCAAACAGATCGGAGCGCTTCATACCAATCAACAGAGATTCTCTGCCGCCCATGGAGAAACCGGTAATGGCTGTGTTGTCCCGACCGGTTTTCACACTGTAGGTGCTTTCAATGTGGGGCATCAGATCCACCACCAGATCGTTGATAAAGTTGTCGTATGCCGCATTGTTGGCATCATCCATAGCGGAGCAGCTATCCTGGGTTGCGCTGGAGTAAATGTAGGGGAACACCACAATCATATCCTCAGCATCACCAGCTGCAATGGCGTTTCCAATGATCTGTCTGGTATACATGGTACCGTTGCCCTTGATAATCATTCTGTCCTGATTCTCCCAGTAACCGTGCATGCAATACAGCACCGGATACTTCTTGCTGGAGGAATAATTTGCAGGCAACAAAATGTTGTAAGGCTTGTTGCGCTTGCAAGTTGTGGAATAATAGCTGCCGGATTTTACTGTACCATACTGTACGCCAGCTTGTTCATTGTGGGATGCATCCGGCTCTTTTTCTACAACCATTTTAGAAATCATATCCGTATATTCCTGCATGGTGTATGCCTTCTTTTCCGGCTCCGGCGGAGTCTGGTCAGTAAAAGCAGTGGTCTTTTTCAGCAGAAAGGAAGAAAGCTCCTGAACATCCTCTGCATCGAATACTGTGCTCTTGTTTACGTCAGCCACCTTTGCGGAGAATACATTGTCAAATCCGCCTGCTGCCAAACCACGCTTTGCAGCAGCCAGATCAAAGCCGTCAATGACTCCATCCAGGTTTATATCACCGGGGATCAATGTCTCCGGCACATCGATTGCGCCTGCACCAGGAATCACCGTGCCTGCAACAGCTCCAATAGCTTCATCAATGTAGAAATTGTTAGTGGTATCTGCTGTTTCCACATAGATCTGCATATCCTTTGCGCCTGCTGGAATGGTGTAATTGGTGTTGGCAAGCTGTACCCACTTGCCCTGTACACCTTTTGCCGTTGCAATACTGTCATACTGGGTATCTCCGTTGGCATCTGTATACTGGAGTTTTAAGTAAAATGTATCCGTCAGATCTCCGTCAAAGTAGGACACATTGGCGCTGAAGCTATACTCCTTGCCGGGAACAAATGCTTTGGCGTTCAATGCCTTGGTCGCACCGTTCCATGCAGCGGTTCTGTCCTGTACCAACAGGGCTTCCTTGCCAGCATAGTTGGTTCTGCCGCTGGTCATAACGCCGGCAGCGCCTCTTCCCTCCCAGGAGCAGGTGTCCGCTTCAAATTCATCATGGAAGTACCAGCCGTTTTCATCCGGATCCGTATTTGCAGAGCCCAGGTCTACAACAAAGGTGGACACACTCTGTGCAGGCAGCTGCGCCGCAAAACCTGTGCCGTTAAAGCTGATCTCGCTCTTTGCCAGATTCTCAGAACCGGAACTGCGGTACCGGGTAACGCCGGAGATGCTTTCACCGGAGCCCATGGAGAAACTCTGGTTGTATTCGCTGGTTGTCTTATTTACTGCAACGATGGTAACCTGATCCGCATCGTTCTTGTATGCAGAGACAAATACGTTCTGGGTAGGCTGCTCGGTTGCGTCAATCCGCACATCCCCGGGACGGACAAACTTAGAATACTGTGCCATCATATAGCCCCGCTTAGAAATGTTTCCATTTTCCTTCATAGGGCCATAGGAGCGGCGGATATACCACCAAACATACGCACTCATATTGCCCACAGTCATGCCGTTGTGGATATTCTCAGCCACATCCAGCGCCTCCGGCCAGGTATCTGCATCGGAAGAACTGTTGGGTACATAAACCTCTGTCATCCAGATAGGCTTCCCGCAGCTCTCCAGTGCCGGGAAATCCATCCAGGCTCTCTGGGTGCCATAGAAATGAGTTCCGAACAGATCACAGTTTGCAAATGCTTTCTGGTTGTTCAAGATCTTGGTATAGTACTTCTTGCCACCGTCTGCCACCCAGGATGCGGTCTCCGGCGCATACTGAAAGGACTCCGGAGACATGACTCTGGTGCTGGTGATCTTGTCCGCATAGTTTGCCAGGAAGTCCGTGGTTTCGTCCGTTGACCATCTGGTCCACTCGGAAGCGTAATCCGGCTCATTTTGAACAGAAATCGCATACAGATCCACGCCCTGGTTCTTCATATAGGTACCGAAGTTGTTCAGATGCTGAGCATAGGCGGTATAGTTGGACTTTGGCAAATGCAGCTTGCCCCCATTGCTGTCGGATTCCGCCAGGTTGGAAGGCGGCTCCCAGGGCGACGCAAAAACCTTGGCACCATGCTGAGCAGCGAACTTCGCAGTGGGCACTGCCTTGTTCCACTGATTGCTGTCCGGGTTTACGAAAATACGCAGGATCGTAAGACCCAGCTCATCTTCCCCATTGCCGAAGGCCTTCTGACGCTGTGCATCGGTCAAGTCACTGCCCATCCACTCCGGATGATTCATGCCGCCAAAACCGTCAATGGTCTGATACTCCTTGCCGGTATTCACCACAACGGTATCCGCCGCATAAACGCTTGGTTCTGATTCGGGCATGACCGCCAGAGCCGGTGTCAGCATAGCTGCCGCCAGCAAAACTGACAGAGATGCCTTCAGTTTCTGTTGCATCGACATAGATATATTCCCCCTCAAATTATATATGTATCTATTGTAAACAATTTATGAATGTTTGTAAACCCACAAAACAACGAAATGGTGGACAAAACGCAGATTCTTGTATAAAAAAATGGCTATGATCTGCGTAGATTCATAGCCATTTATACATAACTTATAAAACCTTGGACAGGAACTCCTGGAGTCTTGGATTCTCCGGATGATCAAAGAATTTCTGAGGTATATTTTCCTCCATGATCTTTCCCCCGTCCATGAACATAACACGGGAGGCTACCTCCCGGGCAAAACCCATTTCGTGGGTTACAACCACCATGGTCATGCCATCCTCCGCAAGCTCCCGCATCAGCGCCAGAACCTCGCCAACCATTTCCGGATCCAGTGCAGAGGTTGGCTCATCAAAGAGCATCACGTCCGGGTTCATAGCAAGAGCACGGGCGATGGCGATCCGCTGCTTCTGACCGCCGGAAAGCTGCCCCGGATACTGCTTTGCTTTATCAGAAAGCCCCACCTTTTTCAGCAGCATGGACGCTTTCTCGTCCGCCTCGACCTGGGTCATAAGCTTGAGCTTGACCGGCGCAAGCGTAATATTCTTCTGAATGGTCAGATGAGGAAACAGATGGAAGTGCTGAAACACCATACCCATTTTTTCCCGCACCACATAAAGCTGCTTATCAGACATGGCAGTCAAATCCTGTCCCTCAAAGAGAATCTGTCCGGAGGTAGGCTGCTCCAACCGGTTCAAGCAGCGTAAAAATGTACTTTTACCGGATCCAGAGGGACCGATAATGACAACCTTTTCACCTTTTTCAATGGTGGTGGTAATGCCCTTGAGGATATGCAAATCTCCAAAGGATTTTTCCAGATTCTTAACCTCGATCACTCTTTGCCAGCCTCCTTTCCAGCTTGGATACCATAGCGCTCAGGAACATGACCATTACCAGGTAGATAATCGCCACTGCGATCAGGGGCAGGAACGCCTCATAGGTCTGACTGCGGATGATATCTCCACCCTTGGTCAGATCCACCAGAGCAATATATCCGGCAACGGAGGTCTCCTTCAGCAATACGATACATTCGTTGGCAAGCGCCGGCAGGATGTTCTTAAACGCCTGGGGGAGGATGATGAAGAGCATGGTTTTGGAATAATTCAAGCCCAGGCTTGCGCCGGCTTCAAACTGTCCGTTGTCAATGGACATAATGCCGGATCGGACGATCTCTGCCACGTAGGCAGCAGAGTTCAGTCCAAATGCAAGGATCGCCACCAGAGTTTTGTCAATGTTGACCGTTGCAAAAATGATGAAATACAGGATCAGCAGCTGCACCACAACCGGCGTGCCCCGAATCACCGTTAAATACACCTTTGCAAAAAAATTCAATACGCCCAGCTTCCCGTTTTTGTCGTGGGTGGCACGGACAATGGCAATCAGAAATCCCAGAACCATGCCAAGGATCACGGCAAAAAACGTGACGAGCAGCGTAGTGGACAAGCCGTCAGTCAGATACTTCCATCGATCATCCTTTAAGAAGGTATTCGACAGGGCATCCGGTAAATCTCCAAAAATATGCATGCCGCCTTACTCCCTGCGTTTTATTAGTCCTTGCGAACGATAATAACCTGTTTGGAGGTTGCATAGCCCTGTGTAAAGGATACGCTCTTTTCCCGATCCGGTGTTACAGAAAGACCAGCCACGCCTACGTCAGCTTTACCGGATTCTACAGCAGCGAGCACCGCATCAAAATCCATATTCTCGATCTCCAGAGTCATGCCCAGCTCGTCACAGACAGCCTGCATAATATCCGGATCAATGCCTAACTACCTTGTCGCCGCTCATGCTTTCATAGGGCGCAAACTCAGCGTTGGTAGCCATCTTCAAAGTACCGTTGTCCCGGGAAACGCTGGAGTCCGGTGTGTAAGAAACACGGTCAGCCTCATCGCCGATCCAGTGCTTCACGATTTCGTCCAGAGTGCCGTCGTTCTTGAGCTTGGTCAGTGCATCATCCAGCTTCTTGCCCAGTTCATCGTTGCCCTTCTTGTATGCGATTGCGTAATCCTCCTGGACAAATGGATCGTCCAGGATCCGCAGGGTATCATTCTTTTCTACAAAGATCTTCGCCGGCTCACTGTCAATGATGACTGCATCCACCTTGCCCTGCTTCAGTGCCTGCACCGCATCAGCACCCTTGTTGTAAGGCTCAACCTTGGCATCCTTGACCTCAGATTCTGCAAAGATATAACCAGTGGTACCCAACTGTGCGCCAATGGTCTTGCCCTCCAGATCCTCAGCCTTAAACACCGTGTTCGCAGGCGCACCGCAGCCTGTCAGGGAAAGTACCAGCAGCATGCCGGCAGTCAGAAGTGCAGTTGTCTTTTTCATGTGAAACATTCCTTTCAATTTTTCGTTGAACATGCCTATTGTTCTATTATAACGCACACAGCAGAAAAAAGCAATATAAACTTGCTGATTTTTGCAGGTTTATCGCCACAGCCGGCATAAAAAGAAGGATCTGCCCATCAGAGCTGATCCTTCCTCAATCCAAATGCGCTTAGGATTTTGCCTTTTTCTCTGTCTGCTTCTCAGTGGACTTTTTCTCAGGCTTTGTCTCCGCTTCCGGCAGTTTGCCCTTCTCCAGGCGCAGACCGTATATAAACGCTGCACACAGGTATACCAGCAATGCCACAGCCTCCAGAATGACCGCCGGCTTCATAGCCCCGTTGATCAGACTCCGGATAAAGCCCATAGTAGAACTGGATGCAGGGACCAGAACGTTATAAGCGTTTCCAAAGGCAACGTTTTCGTAGTATTCATCCGCAGTGGCATTGACATCATCCAGCAGCTTATTGACCTTTTCGTTCAGGTCAGCCAGATCCTTTTCAACCCGCTCCATCTTTTCCCTGGATGCAGCTGAACGATCCTCCAGCGCTTCAATCCGAGTTTCAAAGAAGTCGATCTGCTGCGTAGCAGTGGACACTTCCTTCTGTGCGGAGATCTTCTGGCTGATCAGCTTGTCATACTGCTCAGATGCCTGGGTATAGGTGGTGTTTACATTGTCCGTGCCATTGCCGAAAATCAGAATGCTGTCCTTTTCGTACTTGTCGATGGATTCTGTAATGGTATCCAACCGCTCCTGGGAAATGTTTCTCTTCCGTCTAAGTGAATCCACCCGGTACTGATAATAGGTCATCAGCGCCTGCCGATCCTTGGTTACATTGTTGACTGTAATGTAGGAGGAGATCAGATCCAAATCCATGCTTTCAATGGTCTCCACGGCAGAAGACAGGTCAGCAAAGGTGTAGCCGGTCTTGTTGGAACGGAACCGGGTGGTATCCTCCTCAGCCAGCTGATCCAGATAATCTGCCAGCGTAGTCAGTGTGGTGCTGAACACATCTACTGCTTCTGCATAGTCGTATGTGCTGTAATCAATTGCTGCAATGGCGCTACCCAGCGCCTTGTTGTAGCCGTAAACCTCAAAGAAATAGCTCCGGTAGCAATCCAGCATCTGGTTCAGAACCTGTACAGCCTCATCGCTGCTGTAGCTGGTATCGCTATAGTCAAAAATAACCTGGTACTGTGTGGAATAATAGGATACATCCAGCATAGCCTGTGCAGCAGACAGTGCACCGTTGGTTGCATTTTGATACACATTCTGGTAGGTGATGATCCGGTCCATCGCATCTGATGGAATGATACCATTTACGCTCAGACCGGCACGAACGGACTCCAGCTCATCAGTCGGGCGACCAAGCTGGGTCAGGGCATTCTGGATCACCTCCGGATTGCAGAGACTATCCTTTACATTAAAATCCTTTCCAGCAGGATCCTTGCCCTGTTCGATGCCCTTATAGGTAAAGCTCACCAAAGCAGAGGTGCGCTTATTCTGGTCAGAAGCAAACAGTGCGCTGAACAGAATAGAGAAGATGCCCAACAGAATGGCAGCGGCAATCCAAAGAATAAAGAACCGCTTGAGTCCTCTCCAGATACTGAACACGGATATTACAATCTCAGATTTTCCTTCCTGTTCCATTTGAAGTGTAACGTTAATATCTTTTTTTTCATCCATATCTCCGATTCCTCCTAAATCGACGTGATAAGCAACAAACAAAGTAATTATAGCATACGCCCGGTGAAAAGTAAAGCACTTTTCATGAAAAATCCAGATGAATCCTCCATCAGAGCCACTGCACAAAACCGGTCTTATCCGCTGCGTTATAACCGGCACGCCGATAGAACTCCAGGGTACGCTCCTGCTTGGAGCCGGTCATCAGCATGAGCTTATAGCAATGGTTCTCGATGGCAATTTCCCTTGCATATGCAAGGCAGGCGGAAGCGTATCCCCTGCCCCGGAATCCATCCAGCGTCACCACATTTTCGATCAGCCCATAGGGGCGCAGTCCCCGGGTGAGATTCGGCACGATCAGACAGACGCAGGAGGACACGATTCTGTCCCCCGCTTCATACACCAGCACATGATGCATAGGATCCCCCAGGATCTGCTGCCAGACTGCATGCAGTCGTTCCGATTCCTCCGGTACTGCGGTTTCATGCAGACACAGGTACAATTGCAGCAGCCCCTGCAGATCCTCCTGTTTTGCCTCCCGCACCATAAACTCATCTCCTTTTTCGCCATTATAGCATGTCCGCCGCAGGATGTCAACGAGGAAGATTTTTCTTGTGGTTTCTCCTGCGCACGTCCGTTTATGAAGGATACGACAGAGCCATACTAAGACCGTGCAGCATCCTGCAATGCGCGCAGGATACTGCCCAAAGAAAGAAAACGGAGGGTTCGGCATGGCGTATCAGAAGGTTATCATCTCCGGAATCAACACCTCGAAGCTGACAGTACTCAAGGAAAGCGAAAAAATCGAACTGCTGCGGGAGATCCAGCGCACCGGCAGCAAGGAAGCACGGGACAAGCTGATCAACGGCAACCTGCGGCTGGTGCTCAGCGTGATCCAGCGCTTTGCCGGCAGAGGGGAAGATATTGATGATCTGTTCCAGATCGGCGTGATCGGTCTGATCAAAGCCATCAACAATTTTGACCTGTCCAAGGAGGTGCGGTTTTCCACATACTGCGTACCCATGATCAGCGGAGAGCTGCGCCGATTCCTGCGGGATTATAATCACATTAAGGTCAGCCGCTCTCTGCGGGATCTGGCATACAAAGCCATGCAGGCAAAGGAACAGCTGACCGCCGAGCAGCAGAAGGAGCCCACCATGGATGAAATCGCAAAGCGCATTGACGCCAAGCGCAGTGATGTGGTACTGGCACTGGAAAGCGTAACGGATCCGGTTTCGCTGTACGAGCCGGTTTACTCAGATGCCGGAGACACGCTGTATGTACTGGATCAGATCAGCGATCAGAACAGCGTGGACAGCTGGCTGGATGAAATCGCACTGCGGGATGCCATCAAGGCATTACAGCCCAGGGAAAAGCGGATCCTGTATCTGCGTTTCTTTCAGGGCAAGACCCAGGTGGAGGTCGCCCAGGAGATCGGCATTTCTCAGGCGCAGGTATCCCGGCTGGAAAAGGGGGCGTTGAACCAGATCAAGGGAGACGTTTAAGGCACGCCTTAACCCAGTGCCACATCCAGCACCATCATGCAGGAAAAGCCCACCATAGTAGCAAGCGCCATGTAGTTTTTGTTTTCATTGGTCTGGCTCTCCGGGATCAGTTCTTCCACCACCACATAGATCATAGCCCCCGCAGCGAATGCCAGCAGAAAGGGCAGCGCCATGCGCACCTTCAGCACCAGCAATGCGCCCAGCACGCCGGAAATGGGCTCCACGATACCGCTGAGCTGACCGAGGAAAAATGCCTTGCCCCGGGACAAGCCCTCCCGGCGCAGGGGAACGCTGACTGCCATGCCCTCCGGCAGGTTCTGAATGCCGATGCCCAGTGCCAGCATGAAGGCAGTGAGAATGGTTGCCCCCTCCAGATCATAGGTCAGGGAACCGAAGGCAACCCCCACTGCCAGCCCCTCCGGAATGTTGTGCAGGGTAATGGAAAACACCAGCATCAGACAGCGTTTCCACTTGCTAGAACGATTTAGCTTGCCGGACAGCCTGGGAGAACGCTCCAGCCTGCTGTACAGCTTATCTCCCCCAAACAGCAGCAAGCCGCCTCCTAGAAACCCTGCCAATGCCACAAGCCAAGGGGTCATCTCCAGGCTCTCCGCCATATCAATGGCCGGGGAAAGCAAGGACCAGAAGGATGCAGCGATCATAACGCCCCCAGCAAAGCCAAGCATGCCGTCCATCCAGTTTTTATTTACATTCTTGAAAAACACAACGCTGACAGCACCCAGAGCAGTCAATGACCAGGTAAACAGGGTGGCAAACAATGCCAGGGTTGTGTATGAAAAATTCTGCACAGCCTTCACTCCTCTCAATACTGCCGGATACACCCGGCACTATCCCAGTGTATGACACACCATGAAAACTGTGCAGAAAAGCCGCCTCCCATGTGGGAAGCGGCTTTGTTTCTGATTAGCAATTATAGTCTTGGATCCACCGGCTCACTCTCCAGCGCCAGCACGCCGAATACACAGGCATGCACCTGATGCAAAGGCTCCTTCGCCACAAATCGGTTCAAAGATTCCATGCCCAGGGCAAACTCCCGCAGTGCAAGGCTCCGCTTTCGGCTCAGTGATCGCTTTTTCAGCCGCTCCAGGTGGGCAGGCGTCCGATACTCCGGCCCGTAAATGATCCGCAGGTACTCTGCGCCCCGGCATTTCACCGCCGGCTGCAGCAGCGTGTGCTCCTGCATAGCCGTAAATGGCTCCGGCTTCACCACCATGCCCTCACCGCCACTGCCGGTCAATGCCACCCACCAATCCACTCCGGCCTGGATGCTGTCCGGATCCTCCGTATCCACCTGCAAATAATCCGTTGCAATGAAAATCGGATCCACCCCGGTACAGTATTGCTTCAAAGTTTCCATATGCCACAAATTGGTTCGATCCGAGAACACATGCCCTTCACAGGCAAGCAAATGAAAGGGGGCGATTTTCAGATCCTCCACGCTGTTCACCTGCCAGCAATACTCCCGGTATGCCGTCGTGTACCGACACAGCGCATCCTGCTTTTCCCGATACTGCTCCAGCAATGCCCGTGGATCTGCATTCTGTCCGGAGGTCTGCGGATCCACACGAAAGGCATGATTCTGTCGGCAGCAGGTCTGCTCCAAAGCATCCACTGCTGCTGCCAGGCCATTCCGCCCCGCAACCCCTACCGGTGCATACTGCCGCTGCAGCAGAGTCTGGGCCTTCTCTGACCAGGGCATCAGCTCTGTGTCCAGGCATACCCAATCCGTCGCAAAATCCTTCCAGAAACCGGTTTTCATCAGCACAGCATCCAACCGATCCAGTACTGCCTGTTCCATTTGTACATCCTCAAAAAAGCGCCTGCCGGTACGGGTATAGATAATGCCTCTGGTACCATCCTCCACGCCAAAACGTCTGGATGCAGTTTCTGCGTTCCGGCACAGCACGACCACCGCCCGGGAACCCATATGCTTTTTTTCACAGATGACCTGCCGGATGCCATGCTCCCGGTAATAGGAAAACGCCTCCAGGGGATGCTCCAGATACTCCGGCAGTTGGCTGGTCTTGCAGGGGGACATGGTGGGCGGCAGATAAATCAGCCACTTGGGATCCGCCGCATACCGGCTCATGGCCTCCAGGGCTGCCGCCGCCTGTGCTTCGCCGATCACGATGGAAGGGATCAACCCGGTGGTCAACTGCATACGCCCCTGCACATCCTGCACCATAAGCGTATCCGTTCCCGGCTCCACCGGCTCCGGCTGTAAGGCTCTCAGAGGCTTTGCATACTGCTGCAATGCGGGTACAGAAATGGTCTCCTGCTCCGGATACCGTAGCGCTGTCAGCATGCCGCCGAATACACAGCCCGTGTCAATACAACAGGTATGATTTTCCCAGCGCACCCACTCCCCGGGCACATGCCCGTACACTACAAGCGCCTTGCCCCGGTAATCCGCCGCCCAGTTTCCCCGGACGGGCAGTCCGTATGCATCGGTTTCTCCGTTCACATCTCCGTACAGGCAGAAATCCCGGATCCTGCCGGAGCCTCTGCCGATATACTTCTCCTTGATGCCGGCATGGGCGATCACCAGCTTCCCCTCGTCCAGCACATAGTGACTCACCAGTCCCTCCAGGAACTGCTGCACCTGACTGCGGAAGGCATCGCTTTCCCCATCTAGCTGGGCTACCGTGATCTCCAGTCCGTGGTTCAGCTGCACCCGGCGACCCTGTAAATATTTGAGTAATTTGACATCATGATTCCCGGGTACCGCCAGGGCTGTTCCTTTGGATACCATGCCCATCACCAGCCGCAGAACTCCTGTATTTTCCGCCCCCCGGTCACACAGATCCCCCAGAAAGGCAGCCATTCTGCCCTGGGGATGCACATATATACCATCCGGATCCGGCACATAGCCCAGCTGATCCAGAAGGAGTTTCATCTCTGCCAGACAGCCATGTACATCTCCGATGATATCAAAAGGACCATGCAGTTCCTTCTTGTTGTTCCACAGCTTGGTGCGGATGACCTCCGCCTGGTCGATGGCTTCCTGGGAATCCAGCACATACACGAACCGGAAGCCCTCTTTTTTCAAAGAGCGGATGCTTTTGCGCAGCTGCTGCACATGCTGCCGGATCACACGCTCTGGATATCCCCTGCCGGGATCTGCTGCATTCCGCTCCAGCAGGGTCTTTTCCGGCTGATTCAACACAATGGCAACGCTGTGAACATGCTGCTCCCTGGCAAGGGACAAAATCCGTTTCCGGGCAGACTGCTGCACATTGGTGGCATCGATCACAGTGGTTTTCATCCGGCTCAACCGCTTCTGTGCCGCATAATACAATAAATCAAAGGCATCCTCCGTGGCTGACTGATCGTTGCAGTCATCGGACACGATCCCTCGGCATACATCCGAGGACAGTACCTCCGTGGGCAGAAAATGCTTTGCCGCAAAGGTACTCTTTCCGCTGGAGGTGGCGCCCACCAGGGCAACCAGGGCAAACTCCGGTATCTCTATACGCATTTTGTAAACACTCCCATCTGTGTCGGTGCTCCCACCTGGGGATCTTCCTCCCCGATGCCGCTGCACACCACTTGATATCCATAACTGCGGCAGACATGCGCCGCCCAGTCTGCAAACTCCTGTCGGGTCCACTCAAAGCGATGATCCCCATGCCGGAGTGCGCCAGTCTTCAGTGCCGGATACTTTACATTATACTCCCGGTTGGGTGTGGTGAGGATCACTGTGCCCGGTGCTGCATGCGCAAACAGTACCTGTTCAAACGCCGGGATCCGGAACGGATCCAGATGCTCCAGCACCTCCACCACACAGGCAGCATCAAAGCCGGAAAACCGAGGATCCCGGTACACCGCCGATCCGTGCATCAGAGTCAGCTTCTCCCGCTTTGCCTGTGGCATCCGTTCCAGCCGCAGCCGGGACTTGCCACGTTCCAGTGCCTGTATGGACACATCCGCAGCGGTGATCCGCCTAATCTGGGACTCCTCCAACAAAAGCCTGGTCAGCTTGCACTCTCCGCAGCCCAGATCCAATACGGTGGCAGCCCCGCTTTCCAGCACTGCCTTGCGCACCGCCTCCAGCCGCTTTGTATTCAGGGACACAAAGGGCGTCTGCTCCGGCTCTGATTCTTCCGCATCCACCGAAGGCTGCTCCTCCAGCAGGCTCATAGCCTGCCGGGCATAGCTTTTGTGCATGCTAAAATACCGGCTTGTAATCTTCTCCCGTGCCGGGTGAGTTTCCAGCCAGCCTTTGCCATGCGCCAATAGCTTACTGATCTCATCCTCTCCCACAAAGTAATGCTTCTGCCGGTCAAACACCGGAATCAGTACATACAGATGATTCAGCAGCCGGGACAACGTTACCTGCCCGGTGATCTCCAGATCCAGATAGCTGCTCATGCCCCACTGCGGAAACTGCTCATCCAGCAGATAGCTTTTGGTCATTACCTGATAGCCCAGCGGCTCAAACAGTTCCCGTGCAAGCGTCTCTCCGCCCCGACAGGGCAGCATATGAATCCGGGCACTGAGTGCCAGTCTTTGCTGTACCAATTCCGGTTTTTTGTCGCAGACCCCATGGATGGCGGAGCCGAACACCCGGGCAATCGCGGTACTCAGAAAGGATGAGGACACATAGGGGCGGTCATTCACATAGTCAAAGAGTCCGCCCTCCATTGAGCCTGCCTTTCCACGGGCAAGGTCAATGGGGTCTATATCCAGCAGCAGTGCCGCCGTTGTCCGGTCATCGGACGCCTCCGGATAAAATACATAGACTTTCCCAAAGGACAGGGTAAATTGCTGTGTCCGATCCGGATGCTTATATAGCAGATATCCCAGATCCCTGGCATTTTGCCCGGTATATGTAATCGTCAATAGCATGATTGATTCCTCCTTTTCGTCTGTAGACAGTATAGCATACTGCCGGGAGGGAATCACGGAAAAAAAGCTGCGCATTACTGATAGGCAATACCGCACAAAGCCCGCCTGTCGGCTTTGCATAGCATCTGCTGACGAATTTTCCGTCATATCACACAGAAACTCCTTGCAATACGCCAGTATTCCTGCGTCGTTTCTATGCAATCTGACGAAAAATCTGTTGCACATCTACCACACAATCTTTGTGCGGTGTTGCCTATAATCTGCACGCCATCTGCTTTCGGAGTCGTTCCCGGATCAGTTCTGCAAAGCTGTCCGGCTCCGTGACCCTGACAAAAGGTCCAAAGGACAGTACCCGGATCACCAGTTCGGTTTCATCCTCTTTCTGGTACCGGATCCGGATCCGATACTGTCTGCCCTCTATGTGCTCCGCTTCCTTTTCAAAGTGGGAAAAATGCAGCATCACCCGTTCCAGCGCATTTCTGCCGTCCTGCACCTCCAGCACCACCGTCCGGTCTGCACGGGACTGGCAACCAGGCTTCCGGCGTATGCTTTTGTGCAGCAACTCACACTGGATGATGCGGGCAAGATTCACAATGGTCACATACCGGCATCCACTGGTCATCAGTCGGAACTTATCGTCTTTTTCAGAATATTCCAGATACTCCGGCATCACATTGCACTGCATACTGTTCCCGCGTCTGTCCAGCATACAAATAGACAGGGGCTGCCGATCCCGCACTGCAGCAAGGATCATACGGAACCGCTGTATGTAGTCTGCATCCTCATAGGGATCCCCGTCCCCATACCGGTCAAAGATCCGGTAATCCGCCGGGGTGAACAGAGGCTGCACATTCTCAAGACCGGGGATCTCCAGTTCAAACAGCCTGGCTCTCGGATCCAGCAGCAGGGACTTCAGCCATCGCTTTTCCAGGCTTGTCAGCGGCAGCTCCGGTGCATGCTGCAACGGGGTGCTACCGTCCGGGTGCAGCAACTGCCACCGTTCCTCCCGGATGGCTGATTCTATGGCAAGCGCACTTTCTCCAAATGCATGGGTTCGGATGATCCGGCGGATCTCCTCCTGTGTAACGGGATGACTGACCGCAGCGGACAGAATCCGACCCATGGTCTGATAATACGCCCCGTAGATCTCATGAAACAGCATCTGCATCCTCCAATCCGTACATCCGGTACATTCGGGCAAGATCACTCCGGAATTGATGCTCTAGCTGTTGATTGGAGCATTCCAGCCGGATGATCCGGCACAGGAACGTGCGGATCCAGGGCACCAGCTCGTAAGCGTCATACACATCAGCAGAAAACCGGCAGGTGTGATCGTCCAACCGTTCCACAGTACCGCATCGCTTTTCCCGTTCCAGTCGCTGTAAAATAAACGCCTCCCCATCCCCATACCGCAGGGTGAAGGAAATATGCTCCGTCCGGGCGCTGGCACCCTGCATACTGACCCCCCACATATGCTGCTGCATGGTCTCCAGCTGTACCCGCCGCTGTGCAAAATCCGCCGCCGGTTCCAAGGGACAAACTGACAGGATATAATCCAGCCGATAGCTTTGCATCCGCCTGATGCCGGGGCAATAGGCAGCCAGGTACTGCCTGCCGCTTTGCACACTGATAAGGATCCGCAGTGGCAGTACCCGCAGCCGGGATGCCTGTCCCCGGTGCCGATTCAGATTTTCAATTCTCACTTCCCGATGCTCCTGCATGGCACAGAGCAGCTGATACAGGATCTCGCTGTCCAGTGCCTGGGTGATGTAGTGATGCTTGAAGGCAAACAGATCCCGGTGGAATGTCTGCTCCTCCAGCAGGTAGGAGCCGATGACCCCACAGGGCAAAACCTCTGAGAAATAATCCAGTGCCTCGCTGCATGCAGGAACCGGATCCGGAGTCCGGAAGTACAATACGACCCTGCCCTGCTTTTGGGTATGCAAAACGCCTGCCTCCGTGTATTCCTTCAGCTTCTTGCGGACAGTGGATTCATCAAACACCCGGGGCATTTCAAAGCCGGAAAGATAGTCCTGATCGATCCGCCGGGTGATCTCTCCCAGGGACAAGCCCTGTTCCGGGTCGTGGAGCAAATCCAACAGGATAAAATGCAGGGTCATATCCCCATCCGTAAAGCTCCGTGCCTTCCACGCCTTATACAGAGGATTGTGCCGGGACAGACGACTGTCAATGGATAAAAACACATTCTTCCCCTCCGGTGTCTGCCGAAAACCCATATAGTCCCCCAGCCAGCTTTCCACCCGGCGGCGCTCATCGTCATAGGAACGGGCGCTTTTTCGCTTGTACTCCTCCCGGCTTTTAAAGCCGTATACATAGAACTCCCGCATATAGTCCCGGATTCGGTTAAAGTTTTTGATCAACTCATTGTAAGCCATGCCTTCCTCCTGTCTAATGGGTCTTGTAACAAAAATACCGCCCGAGGATGGGCGGTATTTGCATGCATCAAACAGCTATGCTGCCTTCAAAAAATCATGCGGATTTTGCGGATCGCTGTCTGAATATTTTCCGGAAAAGGGGAATCGTGACCTCCAGCAGCGCGCAGTACTTGTCTGTCAGCACGATCACCATGGACTCCTTATAGCGAGGCACCCGTGTAGGGGTCATAGGCCACATATGCTTGAGAATGATGTCCTTTTCTCTGGTAGATAGTGTAAACAACTGAGACGCCTCACTGCACGCCATCTGGGGGTGGCGCTTGTTATGAAACGCCTCGCCGCTTTTGCGGATGTATTCCTTTCGGTTATAAAAGAACAGGTCGTGAAGCATGCCTGCTCTGGCAGCCGACCGTGCATCCCACCCAAACCGCTTGCAGAAAATATAGTTATAATATGCCACATTCAAGCTGTGCTGAAACCTGGTTGTCTGTACATGATGCCGAAATTGCTTCAGATTCTGTACCGTTTCATTTTCCAGAAGATCAGAGATCATATCGTAAAACGGCAGCAGCTCCAGATCCTTTTTGGAACCGATCGCTTGAAGCATAGCCTCGCATCCTTTCTTTGTATATCAACTATACACAGTATACCGCAGCAAACCGGAAAAATCAATCCCCAATTCACGGAAATCGTGTTGTCTTACTTTTTCAGCATCTGCTTGAGCCGCTCCATAGCCTCGATGGTCTTGTCCTTGTCGCCAAAGGAAGTAAGCCGGAACCAGCCTGCGCCGTTCTTGCCGAAGCCCTCGCCGGGAGTACCCACTACCTCGATCTCGTGGAGCAGGCAGTCAAAGAATTCCCAGCTGCCCATGCCGTTGGGGCACTGGAGCCAGATATAGGGGGAATTGATGCCGCCGGTGTAGGGAATCCGCAGTTCGTCCAGAGTCTGTGCGATCACACGGGCATTTTCCTGATAGTAGCTCAGATTCTCCTTAATCTGCTGCAAACCAAGCTCCGAGAATACAGCAGCCGCTGCACACTGTACCGGATAGGACACGCCGTTGAACTTGGTTGCCTCCCGGCGATACCACAGCTGATAAATATTCTTGCCGTCCCGCTCCAGCTCCTTGGGGATCACCGTGTAGCCGCAGCGTGTACCGGTAAATCCGGCAGTCTTGGAAAGGCTGCACATTTCGATGGCACAGGTGCGTGCCCCCTCAATGGCAAAAATACTCCGGGGCACATCGTCCTGGGTAATGAAAGCCTCATAGGCTGCATCGTAGAAGATAACAGCGTCATTTTCGTTGGCATAGTCCACCCAAGCCTTCAACTGCTCCGTGGTGTATGCCGCACCGGTGGGATTATTGGGGGAGCAAAGGTAGATCATATCTGCATGCACAGAAGGATCCGGCAGGGCGCAGAATCCGTTTTCCGGAGTAGCGTCTGCGTAGATGATCTTTCTGCCGCTCATGATATTGGCGTCCACATAAACCGGGTAAACCGGATCTGTCACCAGAACAATGTTGTCCTTGGAGAAGATATCCCCCATATTGCCTGCATCGCTCTTGGCGCCATCGTTGACCATGATCTCATCCGGATCCACCGTCACGCCGAACCGCTTGTAATAGCCGGAAATTGCCTCTCGCAGGAATCCATAGCCCTCATAATCCGGATAGCCCTTGAAGGTCTCCTTGCAGCCCAGCTCATCGCAGCCTTTTTTCATAGCCTCAACCACAACCGGAGCCAGAGGCAGGGTCACATCCCCGATGCCAAGCCGGATCAGATGATTGTCCGGATGCTCTGCTACATACCGATTGACCCGTTTTGCAATTTCCGCAAACAGATAGTTGGGAACAAGATTGTCAAAATTCTGATTTACCTTTGCCATATTGGTACTCCTTTATTATAAATTGATTTCGCCTTGAAATACTTCCTCCGCAGGCCCGGTCATCATAACCGTACCGTCTGCCTGATAGGTGATGGTCAGGTCGCCGCCCCGGAGCTTCACAAGAATGGGCTCTCCCTGGGGGCAATAGCCGTTCAGCACTGCTGCCACTGTAGTCGCACATGCTCCCGTTCCGCAGGCAAGCGTCTCGCCGCTGCCCCGCTCCCACACCCGCATTTGCAGCGTATGGTCGTCTATGACCCTTACAAATTCTGTATTGACCCGATCTGGAAAAATAGCATGATGCTCAAACAGAGGCCCCAGCTTCTCCAGATCCAGATCCTCCACCCGGTCACAGAACACAATGGCATGGGGATTCCCCACGGACACACAGGTCAGCCGCTCCAACCGATCTCCCACCTGCACCGGCTTTGCCACAAACGGCTCCTGGGAATCGCTCTCCACCGGAATCTCCCGGGGCGTCAGGATCGCCTTACCCATATCCACCGTCACAGAGGTCACTTGATCCCCTGTACAGTGCAGTTCCAGGTACTTGATACCGGAATTGGTTTCCAGGGTAATGTGGGTCTTGTTGGCCAGCCCGTGTTCATACACATACTTGCCGATGCAGCGTGTACCGTTGCCGCACATCATGGCTTCGGAGCCGTCCGCATTGAAAATGCGCATTTTAAAGTCTGCGATTTGGGAGGGCATAATGAGAATCAAGCCGTCTCCACCAATGCCGAAGCGCCTGTCGCTGAGCCGGACAGAAAGCTGCTCCGGATTCACAACCTGCTCCTCAAAGCAGTTGACATATATGTAGTCGTTGCCGATCCCCTGCATTTTCGTAAACTTCATAGCAGCCTCCTTGAAACAGGCAATACCCCGGTGTTGCCTTTATTATATAATAGATATGCGAAAAAAGCAAGCCATTTGCATCTTTCTTCAGACAATGCCGTTGTTCCAGCGCTTGATGGATGTGCCGCTGAAGGTGTAGCCGTCCACCTGGATGCTGTCTCCCTCCAGATCACTCCGGTAAAACCAGGGATCCTTCGGGCGCTTGGGGTTCCCCACAATGTGAAAATCCTGAGCAGGCATTGCGCCCCCTGCCAGCAGATAGCAGCGCTCCCCCTCCGAATTCTCCGCCACGTCCACCACCATGACCACATGACCGGGAGTGCCGCCATTCAAAAGCAGATCCCCCGGTTGGAGCTTATCCAGCTGGATCGCACTGCATTCTCCGTCCAATGACTTAGTGCCTGCGTAGCGCATGACTGCATGCAGATAGGCACGGAAGCTGTCATAATTGTTGGTGTCCGCTGACAGCTTCCACATAGAGGCATAGTTTCCGAACGCCACAAGCCGGTTCCCTGCCCGCCAGTCCGTATATTTTACCTCCAGCCCGTTGGTCAGATGAAAGCTGATCTTCTGCTCCTGACCGGTCTGGTAGTAGTACTCGCTGATGACCCGGATCACGCTGTCTGCACATTGCTGCAGATCTCCGCCGCCCAGATCAAAATCATATACAGTCTCATTCCCATCCGTGATGGTTCCCCCGTTGTACGCTTTCACCGGTGTGCCAGCAGGCTTCAACCGGATCCTGCGCAGAAAATCCAGAAATCCATCCTCTTTGGCATCCAACCGGTTAAATCCATCCGGAGGCAGAATCCGGGTGCGAACGCAGTTCCCGCTGCTGTCAATGAAGGGGTCCGGATTCGTGTCCGTGCCGGTGTATGCTTCCTGGCACAGGGCAATGGGCTGATACACCCCCTTGGGATACGTTACGCCGGTACGCTTCAAGAACCAGCGTGTGCCGACAAATAAACTGACAAGAATGGCTGTGGCAATCACTGCCGCCCGGATGCGTTTGTGTATCTTTCTTTTGTTCTCTTTGATCTCCATATTGTTCTCCTTCCGGAATCAGTTCCCGGAACCGCCTATGGTCGCCTGTACCGTTACCACAAAGCCGCCGATATTATCCCCGGAAACGGTGTAGGAGTCGCTTTTCGGCACAGGCACCTCTGTGGTATTGCCCTGCACCGCCGGTACATAATAAACCTCATAATAGGTTCCGTTCACTGTAATCGCCGCCGGATTGCCGGAGGGGGTATAATCCCGGATCCATTCCAGGTATTCCTCCAGGCAAAGGTTATTCTGCTTCATCAAGGCAGCATGCGGAGCACCCACAAAGCGGTAATGCCAGGTATTCTCCTCCACTCCGGTTTTGGATTTCTTGTCAGCAGGATAACGCTGTACAAAGCCATACTGGGCACAGTTGGAAACGATCCAGCTATACTTGTCCGTGCCGGTGAACCTGCCGATGCCGTCATCCTTCAGCAGGGACATATCCACGCAATAGCCGGTCTTTCGCTCCGGAATATCCGTATCATACATGCCGCCGGCATAGTTTTCATGGGTCGAATACAGCATGACATTTTTCAGTCCGGTGGCCTGGCTGAATGCGGCAAACATATCGTTCAGCGGTGTCAACAGATCGCTGTTTACCATCAAACCAAAGTTTTTCAGCCGGAAGCTGTCGTTCTTCGTGCCGCTGAAGGAGGACAGATCACTGCCGGAGCCGGTGTAGGGATGCTCCTGATTCACCAGGATCAGCGATCCGGCACCCACTTCTGTATAGGGCTTGCTGACCGTGGTGTATCGTTCTGTATCATAGCTGCCTGCGGAGGAACTGTCGTCCGTACCGGCAGGCTCTGTGGCATCTCCTGTCTGAACCGGATCCGTCACCGAATCCACCGTATCCAAAAAGGAACTGTTGTTTTCTTCCAGTTGGATATCCGGCTGCTTGTGAAACAGCTGCAACAGGGAGCGTCTTATAAAATCCACGCCAAAAATCAATAAAATAATCAGAGCCAGTGCGACTGCCAGTCGTCCGAAATCAAAATGTCTGTTCATAGCTTTTTCTCATCCACTCATTCATCATGATATGCTTTGTTCCTGGTTCCTTCTGTTCCGTGTCCCGGGGATCCGATTCTCTCTGTCCGGTCTGCTTGTCCGGGTCAATCCTGCTCCGGGTTTTGCTCCGAAGTGCCGCACAGCAGATCATAAAGCTTCTGGGTATCCTGTGTGGGTGCATTCTTTTCCTCGCCTCCGGCCACCACCACAATGTATGTGTCGCTTCCCTGCTCTGCAAAGGATGCCAGACAGTAGCCTGCCTGATCGGTGAACCCGGTTTTGCCGCCCTGGAATTTCACTTGCTCCGGTTGATAATCCTGCATCCGCAGCTCCACCACGCTTCGGATCTCCATACCGTTGGGATGCACAGAATTCCGGGAAGTTGTATATACAGAGGTGGACAGGATCTCCCGGCAGGTTGCATTCTCCAGCGTTTTCTCCAGCAACAGAGCAATGTCCCGGGCAGTGCTGTAATGCTCGTCATCATGCAGACCGCTGGCATTTACAAAATGGGTATCAAACATACCCAGATCCTGTGCCCTGCGGTTCATATGCTTTGCAAAGGATGCTTCGTCCCCGTCCACCACTTCTGCCAGTGCCGCTGTTGCATCTCCACCGGAGGACAGGATCGAGCCATACAGCAGATCCGCAAAGGTCACCGTTTCCTCCGGTTCAAAGCCCACCCGGGATGCTCCCTGCGCAATCAGGGGATCCAGCATGTCCTTATCAAACACATAGGGGGTATCCATCGCTATTCCGGACTCGCATGCCAGCAGCAGGGTCATCAGCTTGGTCATGGATGCGGGATACATTCTTTCCTGCCCGTTCTTTTCCGCCAGAACCCGATCCTCTGTCACATTCCACACATAAGCAAACCGGCTGTCGATTTCGTCCGTCAATTCCAATGGAACCGATTCCTCCGGCTCTGTGGAAGCAGCCTCAGTCTCTGCCATCCAAGTCTCCGTTGTCGCCGCAGCCGTACTGCTGAGGGATACCCCGGCAGGTATATCCTGCTGCCGCATGACGATCATATAGGCCGCTGCGCCGATCAGCAGCACATCCGCCAGCAAAAATGCCGCCAGACCGACCTTCCCACGCTTGTTCTTTTGTTCTTCCATACTGCACCTCATATATGTTCTATTTTATTATACTTCTGCCGAAATGTCAAGATTTCCGGCAGGATTCCTGCTATAAACAGTATACCGGAAGAAGGAGAAATTATTGCATGCAGTATGAAAAAACGTCCGGATCCTCCGCATTTTTCGACGGTCAGGCTACCAGGGTTCAAAACTGGTTATGATGCACCGGGAGCCAAGCACACAGACCGTACATTTCCTTGTCAAGATCCGCTGCGTATAGGCTGTGCTCCGGTACAGCGATCCATCCTCGATCCGCACGGTGTATTGCCAGTATAGACCCCGTTTCGTATATCTCTTTTCTGTTTCTGCGGCAAGGATCCCCCTGTGCATCGTGCCTTTGGAAAGCACGATCCTTCTGATACAGGCATACCACAGCCAATCAAGAAAAAACAGCATGGCAATAATCAATACAAACAGGAGCAGCACGATCCCAAAGCCGGACAGCCAGGATTGTTTGAAGCCGTCGGCAAGGGTGTCCCCCATAAACACGCCCCTGACGGTGTAGAACAGGAAGATCAGCAATGCAGCAGCACCCTGGAGCTTTGCAGCCAACAGGTTTTCATCATGAACTGTTTCGTACCGCTGCTTTTTCCGCTTTGTCATGCACCCAATCCCTCATTTCCGGCATTCCCATGCTCCACCCGAATCACAGACTGCTGAGAAAAGTCCGATACCGGAAGAATCTGCTCCCGAAGCAATGCCTGCATAGCAGCCGGCAGATCGGAAACATGGATCGGATCGGTTGGTGCTGATCGCAAGGTATAATAGCTTTGCAGGACGCAGATGTTTTCCATTGACCGGGATCCGTCATCCGCATCGTAATAGAAAAAACCCTTTCCGGAAAAACCCTGTGCTACTCTGACCGGCAACGGGTTCTTTTTTGACGGAACAAAATGCAACACCGTCTCCGAATTGGCAGGCAGTTCATCGGACAGCTCCACCAATCGCTCCTGCTTTTCCTGATCTGCACACACAAAATCCGGCACGATTCCCGTACCACCGCTGCAGAACACAGCCACCTGCCCCAGGGCGTCCAGCCCGTACCATTCTACATCCAGTGCACACAAGGCCTCCGGAGAAATTCCAGCCATGTCTCTACTTCCCTTTCATACAGCAAAAGCCGCCTTTGACACAGAGCATCAAAAGCGGCTGAAGCCATTTTATTGTTGATTAGAATGCGAAGCTGCCGGCAGAATCATTGATCACATAGTAAACCATGCTCTCCTCCGGCTTCAGGTATACAGCCACGCTCTTGATCTCGCTCTTCTTGCCGCCTGCGGCGATCCAGGCTTCCTTGGCGCGCTCAATGAGCAGAGCCGGGGTTGCTTCCTTCTGGTTGAACTGGATGAATACCTTTTCTTCGATCTTCTTTGCAGCCGGCTTCTTCGCAGCTGCCTTCTTTACGGTTTCCTTTACAGCAGCCTTTGCAGTTTCAGCAGCCTCTACTGCAACTGCCTTTGTATCTGCTGCCAGAACCTTTGCATCCTTCTTCAGTGTTTCCTTCTTGATAGTCATAACGATACCTCCAATTACTTATTTACAGCGTCTTTCAACGCTTTTCCCGCCTTAAACACAGGTGCCTTGCAAGCGGGTGCAGTCAGCTTCTCCTTGGTTCGGGGATTGATACAGGTTTTCTCCTTGCGTTCACGCACCTCAAAGGTACCAAAACCAATCAGAGAAATCTTCTCACCCGCAGCGAGCTTCTCGGTGATCGTGCTGAGGACAACCTGCAGCGCACGCTCCGCATCCTTCTTGCTGGAACCGGCTGATGCCGCAATGGCGTCAATCAAATCTGCCTTGGTCATGTGCAATTCCTCCTTGTGATGATTTTATACTGTCATTATAATACGAAAAACCTCAACTGTCAAATTATTTACAGCGATTTTGGGGCTTTCATCAAAAATTCCAGTTTCCAGGCTCCGGAATTGTCTGTTTTACCGATTCTGAGCCCAATTTTTTGGGCATTTTCACGCTTCCCACCCCTGCTGTCTTGACAGCAGAACCGGGAATCTGTATAATAGCAGTAACAGAAAGAGAAGGAGGATGCAGCATGCATCATAAGCAAATCCGAGCCCTCCTCATTGCCCTGACGGTACTCACCGCCGGGCTGACTGCCGTAAACGGTCTTACAGATCCTTTCCGATTGGCAGAACGCAAACACGCTTCTGTACAGCTGAATCAGACTGACGAGCTGCGGGCGCCCTTGTTCAGTATCCAGAGCGGATGCTACCCAACTGAGCAGAAGCTGATGATCCAGACAGAGACCAAAGGCGCCACGGTGCATTATACCCTGGATGGCAGCACTCCCACTCCCCAGTCTCCGGAATTCACCCAGGCGCTCACTCTGAAGGATCGATCCCAGGAACCCAATACCCTCTCAAAGATCGGCGACATTTCTCCAAACGGCAACTTTGTCCCGGAGGAGCTGGTGGACAAGGGTACCGTTGTCAAGGCGATTACGGTGGATCAGAACGGCAGCTGCAGCGACGTGATCACCCATTCCTATTTTATCGGTCTGGATTACGGCAGTCTGCCGGTGATCTCCCTGTCCACGGATCAGGCAAATCTGTTCGATGACGCCACCGGCATTTACCGTCTGGGAGACAGCTATAAAGCTTGGCGGCAGGATCCGGAAAACGCATCCGCAGAGATCTGGGAGGCGGAGGGAAACTACTCCCAGAAGGGCAGAGAGTGGGAGCGTCCCGTATGCTTTGAGCTGATTGAGCCGGACGGCGGCACCTTTACCCAGCAGCTGGGCATGCGGATCATGGGTGCCGCCTCCCGTTCCTATACCCAGAAAAGCTTCCGGCTGTATGCCCGGGAGGAATACGGGGAAAAGAAGCTGCATTATCAGTTAATCCCCGGAAACAACAAGGAAACGGACCCGACCGCACCGGTGGATACCTACAAGACCTTTTTGCTGCGCAACGGCGGCAATGACCTGGACTATGCGAAATTCCGGGACAATCTGATCCAGCAGCTGTTTGCAGACCGGGATATCGCCACACAAAGCGCCCGTCCTGCCATTGTATTCATCAACGGCGAATACTGGGGCATCTATGCCATCCAGGAGGACTACTCCGAGCATTATCTGGCAGAACATTTTGATGTGGACAAGGATCAGGTGATCCTGATCAAGCGTGGGGAGCTGGAGGAAGGAACAGAGGACGATCAGCAGATTTATGCATCCTTTGCCACCTGGATCCGGGATACGGACTTCTCTGATGCGGGCAATTATGAAAAGCTGTGTCAGCAGATGGATGTGCAAAGCTTTATTGATGAATACTGCGTTACCATTCTCACTGCCGGGGAGGATAGTCTGACGGAGGACAACAACTGGCGGATCTGGCGCACCCGGGATACGGATCCCTCCAACCCCTATGCAGACGGCAAGTGGCGCTGGATGCTGTATGACACTGAATATTCCCTGGGACTGTATGCCGGGGACAAGGGCGGAAACTTTGCGTTGGATACCCTGGCGGCAGCACTAAAGGCGGACAGCTTCAATGCCGGCCTGCTGCAAAAGCTGCTGGAGAACGAAGCCTTCCAGCAGCAGTTTGTGCTGACCCTACAAGACCTGGTCAATGAATCGTTCAATTCCGCCCGCACCACTGCCCTGCTGGCAGAGTATGAAACCCTGTATGCCCCCTACATGCCTGCGCAATTCAATCGGTTCGGTCCGGACTGGGTGGTACAGTGGATGAAGCCCTACGACAAATACTTTGGGGATCAGGTAAACCAGATCCGACAGTTTTTCAAGCTGCGCCCCTCTCAGATCCCCGATTTTCTGCAAAAGGATCTGAATCTGTCCCAGGAACGGGAGACGCTAACCCTGACTGTCAATGATGCAGCCCTGGGTACGGTACAGGTCAACACACTGAAGCAGCTAGATCTTTCCGGAACCTGGTGCGGTACATACTTTGCAGACTACCCCATTACTCTGACCGCTGTACCGGCACCGGGCGCCTCCTTTACCGGCTGGGGCGGAGATGCATCCGAAACAGCGCCTACCATTACCCTCACCATGAACCAGGCAATGAACATTCAGGCGAATTTTAATTTAGGGTAGCACCAGCCAGTTGGCAAGCATCTGATACCCGTCCCGTATGCTCCATTCCCAGACAAACCGGGGGATGTACGCCTCCGCATAGGCAAGCAGCGGCGGAGACATGATCGATTCGTACCGGCGGTGAAAAGCTGCCTGCAAGGATGGGACATCCGGCTTTGGCATGCCAAGCAACTGACTTCGCTCCGTAAACAGCACCTGCAAAGGAGCAGCACCGAGCAGCATCCCCGTCAGCAGTTGATTGACCAGCAGTTCTGCTGCGCTGATGTGCAGATCCTCCGGCTCACAGTGATAGCTCCGGGCATATCCTGCAAACAATGCCGCCAATGCAGAAGCAGGAACCATCCGGCACAGCTGATTCTCCAGCAGCAGACAGGAATAATAGGTACCCACGAACCACACCCCCTCCTCCGGCAGTGCATACGCCTGCCGCCCAAGGAGGGGGTAATCGATACCCATACAGTCGTTTCGTGGATCAAACCGGGCGGAATATCCCTTGCAAAAACGATCAAAAGCATGCTCCATGGCATACTGATAGGCACCGATGGGCAGGCGGCACCGGATGGCATAGGCTTGCCGGAAAATCGCCCTGCAACGGGTAAAGGCATCCAGTATGCATTCCATGCCCCGATGACTGATTTCTTCCATGTTCCCCTGCTGCAGCAAATGGATCCCCTCCGAAAGGGGCAGTCGGCTCAGGTATGCATCACACCGGAACAAAACCGCATCGTACAATTGCCGGGCAGTGGTACGGGGTATGGTACTGCTTGCCCGCCTTGTGTATTCCGCCGCCGTTTCCGCAAATATCCGATCCAGACCCAACCGGATTCTTCCGCTCTGGGCATCATCCAGCAAGCCCTTTTCCCGGCACGCCTCCAGCAGGGAAAGCGTATAGTTCCTGGGATCCAGAGCATCCGGCTCCACCGGAACAGCACATTGCGGTTCAAGCATCCCGATCCGCCCCCATTCCCCCTACGGCACGGTCATGCACCTGCCGGTAAAAATACTCCAGTTCCCGGCTTTGCAGCAGCTCCAGACTGCCGCCGCAGCGATGCTCAAACCAGGCAAACAGCAGCTGCACCAGCTCCTCATCCCCGATCAGCTCCAGGCTTTCCTCCTTGGCAGTGTAGAAAATATCCAACAATTGGAGCAGCGTAGACGCATACTCCTGCTGAGACAGATAGCTGCTCCGACAAAAGGCTTCCGCCAACAGTACAGCTGCACTGCCCCCCAGCCGGATCCGCTCCCCATCCCGGCACAGAACAGACTCCGCATGCACCAACTCCCCGGCCTGCTGTTCTGACAGCTGTAATCCGTACTGACGGGCTGTCTGGTTCGTATCCAGCAGCAGTTGCTTGTCAACATCGTCAGGATAAGCCTTTGGTAAAAATGCCTCTAAATTCATAAAACGTCTCCAAATCTTTATCTGTTTTTTCTATTGACAAAATTAAATAATTGTGGTATGATAATAATATATTACATAATTATCATACCACATAGGTTCAGATACGTCAAGCGGCTCCGGCAAAATTCTGCCGGAGCCGCCTTATTTTTATGATGCTTTGGACAATGCAACATTAAGCATTCTTTTCGTCATAGCATGCAAACACTGCATCCACCGCCTTCTGGTCACAGGGCTTTGTAAACATGCTGACGATGGGTACGAGCACGATGGACAGAACCATCAGAATCGCACCTACGTTAATGGGAGATGCCAGGTTGAACGGGCAGGATGCCGCCGCCTTGACAAGACCCGGGAAGGATTTTGAAAAGAAAGAGAACACGCACATATGGAACACGGTACCGCCGATGCCCACCACAAAACTGGTCCAGACTGCCGCTTTGGTCACCTTCTTGGAGAACAAGCCCCACATGAACGGGCCAAGGAATGCACCTGCCAGAGCACCCCAGGAGTAGGACATGAGGGTGGAGATGGAAGTGGTCTTGTTAAATGCGATCAGCACAGAAATCAGCAGAAATCCGCCGATCAGCGCACGCATGATGGTCACTTCCTTCTTATCAGTCATGGATTTCTTCATTGCCGGCTTGATCATGTCGATCGTCAAGGTAGAACTGGAGGTCAACACCAGGGAGGACAGGGTGGACATGGATGCGGAAAGCACCAGAACCACCACCAGACCGATCAGCAGATCCGGCAGCGCAGTTTGCAGCACCGCAGGGATCATTGCGTCAAACTCCGGCTTACCGTTGGAAAGGGTTGCGATCAACGTCTTGCCGCTGGTATCCGCTGCATCCGTGGTGCAGAACAAGCGATCAAAGCCCCCCAGCAGGTAGGATCCCCCTGCTACGATCAAAGCAAAGGCAGTGGAGATCACGGTACCCTTTTTCACAGCGTCCTGATCCTTGATGGCGTAGAACTTATGTACCATCTGGGGCAGTCCCCAGGTACCCAGAGAAGTCAGAATCACCACGCCCAGCAGATTGATGGGATCCGGACCAAACAGAGTGTTCAGTGTACCAGCCTTGGCACCGTTGGTGTCGATCTGCTTCAATCCATCCAGTGCAGCAGAAAAACCACCCTGGTTGTGAATCACACAGTATACCACGGCTGCAATGCCCACCAGCATGACAATGCCCTGTACAAAGTCATTGATGGCAGTTGCAGCATAGCCCCCCAGGATCACATAGATTGCTGTCAGCACAGCCATTGCCACGATAATCAGCATATAGGAAGCATCGGAGGTCAAGTTGAACGCCATGGCGAACAAACGGGACAAACCATTGTAGACGGATGCCGTATAGGGAATCAAGAATACGAACACGATGGCTGCCGACGCCAGCTTCAGACTTTTGGACTGAAACCGGTTTTCAAAGAATTCCGGCATGGTCTTGGAGCCAAGGTGCTTGGTCATGATCCGGGTACGCTTCCCCAGGACGATCCAGGCAAGCAGACTGCCAATGACAGCATTGCCCACCCCGATCCAGGTAGCGGACACACCGTAATTCCAGCCAAACTGACCGGCATAGCCGATGAATACCACTGCGGAAAAATAGGAAGTACCGTATGCAAAAGCGGTGAGCCAGGAACCGGCTGTTCTGCCGCCCAAAACAAAGTCGCTGACGGATTTGGTTTTTCGGCTGGTGTAAAAACCGATTCCGAGCATGATAATGATGTAAACAACAATCATCCCGATTGTACAAGCGAGTGTCATGAAAAGAACCTCCTTTTTTGCTTTAAACAGTTGCGCTTTAAACTACGAAAGTTATTATAGCAGAATCCATCGAATTTGTCAATAACTTTTTCAAAGGCGAAATTATTTTTATTTTTTGCATTTTTCCCATAGAAAAGCCGTGCAAAGCATACTCTGCACGGTTGAAATTTCTTATCCATTGTCCGGCGCACTGATTATGCAGGTGGGCACATAAGAAAACCTCTCTTTCAGACGGTTAATCGTATCCCGGGTAAAATTCTTCCCCTCCAGGATCAAATTCTGCAAATGATTCAGCTGCGTCAGAGATTCCGCATGATATAACTCCCCCTCTGAGCATACATACAGATTCCGTAGCTGGGTCAGAGGTGCCAGCAGGGACAGATCCGTCAGCCCCATGCCGTCCAGATCCAATGCATGGAGCTGCTTGAGGGCTGCCAGATCCCGAAAATCAAAGGGGGCAGGATCCTCCTCCGCTGCGCAAATGGACAGCATCCGCAGCTGTTCACAATCCCGGAGCAGATACAAATCAAATGCCGCCGTGTCGATTAGGGACAGGGTATCCAGATGATCCATCCCTCCCAGTACGGAAAGATCCCCGAACTGCCGGATATCACACAAACTCAGCATGGTCACGTTGGGAAAAGCATACAAGAAGGACGGATCTGACAGGGTTTCGCCGGCAATAGTCAGATCCGCAAGCTGGACGTAAGAACCGGTATCCTGTACCTGAGTCAGATCGCATCGTCCCAATTCCAATTCCTTCAGATTCGGGCATAGCCGTAAAAATGCAAAGGACTTGATCTGTAAACCCGTCAGAGACAATTCCGTCAGACCCTCCAGCCATGCCGGATCCAGCTCCCGCTTTCCAAACAGGCGGCGGAATATTCCCTGCTCCTGTGCCTGTATTTTGTAAAGCTGTCGAAACAACTCTTTGTCCTGTATATCCGGGTGCTCCCAAGTGATCATAGTCCGCTCCTTAATCCCGCCAGCGTTTCCGGAACGCCAGACAGGTCATATTCTCTGCCTTTTTGAATTGCTTTGTGAAATAGCTTTGATCATGGAAACCGCAAAGCTCCGCAATCTCGTCAATGGACTTATCCGTAAACCGCAGCAGCCGCTTGGCATAGTTGATGCGCATCGCAATAATATGCTGAAAGATGGTTTCCCCGTAAGCCTTTTTAAATTCCCGGGTCAGGTAATACTTACTGATGTAGAATTTCTGAGACAGCTCATCCAGGGTGATATCCGTGCAGAATCGTTCATTGAGATATGTAAGAATGGTATGCAGCTTGGCGCGCAGAGCATTGTCCTCTGACCGGATGCTCCGGAAGGTCAGCAGCTGGGTCAGCAGATTCACCAGCAGTTCGGAAGTCAGAATCTCCGTTTCCGCCGTTTTTTCCTCATTGATGCGCATCAACTCCTGTAACACATCAATGAATTTGGCTGTGGAGGCGGGGCAGAATACCACATCGTTCTGGGCGGAAAACAGCTCAAAATAAGGCTCTGAGGAGCAGCCATTAAAGTGAACCCACATGACCTCCCAGGGGGTGTCGCCGCTACTATGATAGGAATGGGACTGGCGGCAGTCGATAAAAAAACATTCGCCCTTTGTCAGCGTGTAATTGGCTTCCCCATAATGCAGCACACCCTTGCCGCCCAGCACGATTACAAACAAAAAGGACTGGAGGTTCGTCCGTTTTGTATTATGCTTCTGACAGGTTTTCAGATAACCGGTCTCCTGCAGATAGAAAAAGCATTTCTTTGCCATAGTACTTGGAGTGCTGATGATCCGCACATCCTCCTCGGCAAATCCATGCGCCTCGGTGTTTTCCTGTAGCATGCTGTTTCACCCCGTCCATCAATCCCGGCGAATCCGGGTACCCTTTTTGCGCTTGTCCCGTACCAGTCCCCGGATTGGCTTTGTCCGCTTGGGATAGATCCGGATAAAGTAAACGCAAACGCCCAGATACAGCACCGTCAGCACAATGGAAAGAATCAGCGCAGTTTTCATCCATTTGGAATGCCTGAATTCCCGGGCAGCAGACAAATTGAACCGGACAAAGGATTGCTCCACATCACTGGTGGCGATCAGATCCACCTTTTTCAGAGTTTCTCCCCCGAACCGAAGCTCAATACTGCCCAGTACCTGTCCCTTCTGTACCGGAGCCTTTACGCTGTCCTCCTTGACCACGATCCGCTGCACCACGCTGCGATCCACCGTATCCGGCCAGAGCATCACCAGTTCCTCCCGGGGCTTGAGAATCACATAGTTGTTTTCGTTCTTGGCATTTTCCACTGGGATCTCGGCAATCTCCTCGTTAAGGCTCAGAATCTCCTCATAATTAAAATGACCGAACGCCCAATCCAGCACCGCTGCTGCATCCTGCAGGTGATAATAGGTATTCTCCTTGTTCTCATTATAGATCGGGGACTGCATCAGAATCACCAGATAGTGATGTCCATCCCGTGCAGCATCCACCATAATATTCCTGCCGTATTCCTGTAAGGTGGCAGTTTTCAACCCAGCGGCACCCTTATAGTAAAACCGGCTTTCCTCATCCATCATAATATTGGCATGGCTCCAGGTCAGCGTGCCGTTCTGGTGATTTTCCTGGGTGCGGATCTGGGGCGAATAGCTTGCCGTCCGGGCGATCTCCAGCACCTTGGAGGCATGCTCCTGGATATACTGCATCATCAGCAGCATGTCTCCGGCTGTGGTTACCTGGTATTCATTATATCTGCCGTCCGGGTTGGTAAAATGAGTATTTTTCATGCCGATCTCTTCTGCCTTCAGATTCATCATCGCTACAAAACCCGGCACGCTGCCGTGCCCGATTTCATCTGCGATCACGACGGACGCCTCGCAGGAGGAGGTCAGCAGCATGGCATATAGCAATTCCTCCAGGGTAAACACATCCCCCCGGTAGATCTCCCCATACCGCAGGTCGCTTGGATAGCTGTAATCCACAAAGGCATCAAACAGGGAGCCCTTGACCGTCACCTGGGTACCTGCAAGATCCTGGTTATTCTCCACGCAGATCAGCGCAGTCATCAGATTCACAAGAGCGCCGGGCATCATTTTCTCGTCTTGATTTTTGGCGTACAGTACCTCCCTGGTATCCGTACTGTACAAAATCGCCGCCTTGCTCTGCAGATCGAAGGTGGGTGTAAACATAGCGGATGCACGCAGACCCGGCAGGCATATATGCAATGCTGTCACACAGCAGATCAACAAGATGGCTGTCTTTTTTATTGGATTGATCCAACGCATATTGGTTCCCTCACTCTATTTCAAATCCGGTTTCAGGTGTTGTCTTTTTATTATACCAAATTTTTAAGCGTTCGACTAGTGTTTTTCGAGAAAATTTCAAAAAATATATTTACCCCGGACAAAAAATATGCTATACTGTCCAATGAAACAAAAACTGATCGAATCAGCAGGTAGGAGGCACATATCCGTGATCTATGTAACCGGTGATATGCACGGCGATTTTTCCCGTTTTAAGGATTCCCCGCTAAAAAAGCTGAAAGCAGGCGACACGCTGCTGGTATGCGGAGACTTTGGCTTTATCTGGGACGGCTCCCGGCAGGAGCAGAAGCTTTTAAAGAAAATCGGCAATCTGAAATACAATGTAGCATTTGTGGACGGCTGTCATGAAAATTTCGATCTGCTGGAGGAATACGACGTTACCGAATGGAACGGAGGGCAGGTGCATCACATCTGCGGCAATCTGTATCATCTGATGCGGGGCGAAATCTACGAGATCGAAGGCGAACGGATCTTTGCCTTTGGCGGCGGACACAGCGGCGATTTCGACATCCGCCGGGATACGGACAACTGGTGGGAACGGGAACAGCCCAGCTATGATGAAATCATGCATGCGGTGGAAACACTGGGCAATGCGGACAATGCGGTGGATTTTATCATCACCCATGAGCCTCCCGCATCCTTAAAGGACTGCTTGAACGTGGACACCTCCCAAAGACTGGAAGTACATGCATTTTTCGAGGACATTATCAAGGTCTGCACCTTCCGCAAATGGTATTTCGGCAAATGCCACATGAACAAGCGGATTCCCTTGAAGTTTTATGCCATCTTTGATGAGGTACACTGTCTGAACGAACCGGATTAGTCTGGTAAAATCCACAGCATGGCTTGACGAACAGCCAAATTTATGGTATAATGAAAAGAGGCGGGGAATGCACTCCCCGCCTGTTCATTTTTCAGGCGATACCGTGCAGAGCTTGTACGGTACTGTCAGCAGCAATCCCCAAAACGAAAGGACACAACATGCAATTTAACGAACTCGCACTTTCCCATCCCCTATTGGACGCAGTCGCACAAATGGGTTTTACAGAAATGACAGAGATCCAGGAAAAAAGCATTCCGCTGATGATGCAGGGAATAGATCTGATCGGCAGATCAAACACCGGCACCGGCAAGACTGCCGCATTCGGCATTCCGGCAGTGGAATCTATCTCCCAGGAGGATCCCCGCTCGGTTCAGGTTCTGATCCTCTGCCCCACCCGTGAGCTTGCCATGCAGGCATGCGAGGAACTGAAAAAGCTTTCCCGGTTCATGCCCTGGGTACGACCCTGTGCCGTATACGGAGGTGCCAGCATGGATCGGCAGATCGGCGATCTGAAACGGGGCGCAAACATTGTAGTGGGCACACCGGGACGGGTTATGGATCACATGAACCGGCGCACCCTCAAGCTGCAGAATCTGAAAACCGTGATCCTGGACGAGGCAGATGAAATGCTCAACATGGGCTTCCGGGAGGACATTGAGACCATCCTGTCCGGAGTGCCTGAGGAACGGCAGACTGTACTGTTTTCCGCTACCATGCCCCCGGAAATTATGGCAATCACAAAACAGTTCCAGAAGGATCCGACAGTCATCAAAATCGCCGCAAAGCACCGGACTGTGGATACTATTGAGCAATACTACTACGAGACTGCCATGGGCAGAAAGACGGATGCACTCCGGCTGCTGCTGTTGGCATACGAACCCAAATCCGCTATGGTGTTCTGTAACACCAAGCGCACGGTGGATGAGCTGACAGAGGCACTTTGCGACAAGGGCATCCAAGCGGCAGGGCTTCACGGAGATATGAAGCAGATGCAGCGCACCCAGGTGATGAACGCATTCAAAAGCGGCAGGGTCGGTGTTCTGGTGGCAACGGATGTGGCTGCCCGGGGCATTGACGTAAACGGCATCGACCTGGTGTTCAACTACGATCTGCCCCAGGACAACGAGTACTATATCCACCGCATCGGCAGAACCGGCAGAGCAGGCAAATCCGGCACCGCCCTGACCCTGGTCAGCGGCAGGCGACAGGTGTTCGCCCTGCGGGATATTGCAAAGTATACCAAAGCGGAAATCATCCAGAAGGCACTGCCCACCCGGGCGGATCTTGCAGCAAAGAAAACCCAGCAGCTGCATGACGCAGTGGCACAGGCATGCGCCGAACAACCGTCTTCCAGAGCAGAGGAACTGCTGAACCGGCTGACGGAGGAGGGATATACCGCACAGCAGATCGCCCAGGTATTGCTGGAGGAAAAACTGTCCGCATCCTTACAGAGCATTCCCGAATTTGACGCACCCCAGCCCATCCGCCGGGAAGGCAAGCGTGGCAGAAGCGCCGTTACCACTGCAAAGGTGGATATCAACATTGGCAGACAGCAGCGCATTGCGCCCAATTTCATCCTGGGCGCTCTGGTAGATGCCACCGGTCTTTCCGGCAAGGACTTCGGCAAAATTGATATCTTCGACCAGCACACTACTGTGGAAGTGCCGGAAGCGGAAATGGATTTTGTCATTGATTCTCTGAACGCCGGCAAGATCAACGGGCACAAGGTCACCGTCAAGCGCTACGAGGGCAAGGAAACCGGCAGCCGCAGCGACTTCCGGGGCAAGTCCCGGAATGACGGCTTCAACCGCCGTCCCCGGGGCAGGAATACAGACCGGCGAAACGAGCATAAAAAGCAATCCAGACGATTCTACGGATAATGCGAAAGGAAGAGCGTATGAAAGCCAAGAAAAATCAGCAGCCGCCCAAGAAGTCCATGGGAATGCGCATTTTTATTCTTGTACTGGCAGGGATTCTCCTGCTGTCTTTTGTGATTTTCCCGTTGATCAATATGTTCTGATCCGCAAAGCAAATACCCCACAAAGCGTTTCCGCATGCTCCGTGGGGTATCTTATTTTTCACTACGGTTCAAAGTAATACCGCACAAAGGCACGCTCCAGATCATCCCGGAACCCCAGAGAACGGTAAAAGCCCTGTGCGGACGCATTTTCCTGCAGGCAGGTGAACACGATTTCCAAGCACTGCTCTGCTTCACAGATCCGGCATAGCTCTGCAAAAAGCGCTTTTCCAATACCCCGGCTCCGGTATGCCGGATCCACGCACACATACCAGATGGTCGCCATGGGCCGCATGCCGTCAAACACCGTGTGAAAGAAATGCAGGGTAGCATAGGTCACGACCCTGCCGTCCAGCTTTCCCACTACCAGTCGGTAACTGGGATCCCGGCTGCACAAAGCGAAGGTCTGCTCCACCTCCTCCAGTGGCACGGACTCGGAAAAGCTCTGCATGCACAGCGCATAGCAGGCGGCAAGATCCTCTCGCTGCAAAGGTTCAAAGGTCAGTTCCATTCAACAAGCTCCTCTCCTTTAGCAGTGTAGCATGCGGGCATCCATTTGTCAAGAATCTGTAAAAAGTTTGCCCTAGCAGGCTTTCCCACTTGAAAAGCCCGGCGACGTATGTTATACTACATATGTATTGGTCTCAGAAACAGGAGGTTATCACTATGAGCCGAATCAAACAGATTTTATGTGTATCCGCTGTCCTGGGTGCCGCATGCTTTGCAGTGGCAGCAGGCAGTCTTTCCGCTTCCGCCGCAACAAAAGAAGACGTAATCGCCGCCGCACGGGCTGCCGGCTTTCCGGAGGTCTATGTGCAGGCAGGCATCAACAAGCTGAACGAGGAGGAGTATACCTCAGAGGATTATGACTCCTTCATCGCCGCACTGCACACCTATGAGGATGAGATCTGGGAAAAGATCAACCAGCAGTTCGGTACTGTCACCACTGCCCCAGAAAGCGGAGACTCTTCCACCACCGTCACCACCACTGCTCCCGTGCAAACCGAGGGATCCGGCAGTGTCGTCACCACCACAAAGCAAAAGCCCTTTATCAATATGACGCTGGAGGAAAAGGTGGCATACGTCCAGTCCCTGCCGGAGGAAGAACGGGCAAAGTTCATGGCATCCCTGTCCACCACCGAAAAGAACAGCATCATCAAGCAGCTGAGCCTGAACGATAAAACCGACATCATCAACAAGCTGATTGAAACCGGCAAGACCATGGGCTTTTACTTTACTGTGGATGACCTGGAGGATGACAAGCTGACCATTTCCGCCCGGGATGAGGAGGGCAAGCTGATCGATGTCTCCTCCATGGGCGTTGTGGTGGACGATACCGGCATCTCCCATACAGGGCTGATCTCCGGCTTGCTGACCGGGGTTGCCGCAGCCGGTGCCGGACTCTATCTGATCGGCAGAAAGCTTGGAAAGGAACAGCATGAATAAGACAGAACAACCGGAGCATCCGGCAAGGAAATCCAGAACAGGACTGATCGCTGATCTCTGCACCCCCCTGCTGCTTCTGGTGCTGTGCGGTGCCATTACGGCAGTAGCAGCCATCAAGCCCTACGAAAAGCTCCAGACCTATCTGAACATTGCCTTTATGGACAATTTCAAAAATTCCGATCCCCAGGCAGGGCTGCTCATCAAGAATAATCAGATCAATACGGAGCATCAGGGGCAGACCTATACTGAGGGCGAAATTCTGGTGCCTGCATTCGGCGAACAGTATGCCACTCTGAGCTGCGACTCCATTTCCCTGAATGTGCCCGTATACTGGGGTACCACCGCCGCTCTGCTGGAGCGGGGCGCCTGCCAGGCAACCAGCTCCGTTGTCCTGGGCAATCCCGGCAATGTGGTTATTGATGCACACGTCAACACCTTTTTTGCACACCTGGATCAGATGTCTGTCGGGGATACGGTGGTGCTGTATACCCAGTACGGCAGATTTACCTATGAGGTTTCCGAAACCGTCACCTTTCAAAAGACGGACAAGCGGTATGTGGTCCCCACAGAGGATGACAGGCTGACCCTGTATACCTGTATCAACAACGTATTCGGCTCCTCGGACGACCGGTATGCGGTGATCTGCAAGCTGACGGAACGTGCATTCTATCAGGAAACGGAGGGGCAGAATCCATGAAGGCATCCGGCAAATACTTCGCAAACATTGTTATAACTATTCTGCTGGTGTTCAGCCTGCTGGCAGCGGAGGGCACTTTGTTTGTCCGGCTGTATGCAAGTAAGGCGGACACCTGCCTGTCGGTCATGGAGGAACAGGGCCTCAGCGACCGGATCTACACGTCCCTGGAGGCACGGTTTACGGAACAGGTTTCCACCAGCGGCATCCCCGCTCAGGTATACATGGATGCCCTCACCCGGGAGCAGCTGGACTCCGGCGTCCGGGCAAGCGTCACCTCCGCATATGCTTATCTGCACGGTACCTCCGACAGCTACGCCTTTGAAATGGATCTATCCTCCCTGGAAGCAAGTATCCGTCAGTTTTTCAGCGATTATGCTGACCAGATCCAGTACCCCAAGGATGAGACCTATGAAAAAAAAGTCAATGCGGCTGTGGACAGCGCCAAAAAGCAGGTGCTCCAGACCGTGGATGTGTTCCGGTTTTCCACGCTGGAATCCGCCGGTCTGCTGTCCAAAATCCGACGGGTCATGCCCTGGCTGAATCCGGCTATGGCTGCATCTGCTGCCGTGGTATGCGTTCTGTTGGGGCTGCTGGCATGGATCAACCGGAAACGCCCCCTCCGGATCCTGTACTGGAGTGGATGCAGTCTGACGGTTGCCAGCTGCATTGCGCTGATCCCCTTGATCTACGTCAAGGCAACGGATTATTTTGCTGCATTCACCATTAAGACCACTCAGATTTATGCGGCAGTGACCGGCATGCTGAACCGAATGACCGATGCCTGCCTGCTGCTGGAGGGCATCATGCTGGGCTGCGGCATACTCTGTCTGGCGGCATATACGATTGGAGCCTGCCGCACATCCAGGCAATAAGATAACCCAGAAGATCCTGTGGAAGCAGGGTCTTCTTTTTTTGCCGCAAATCACTTGTTATTCCAGCCGGATTATGCTATAATAATATGTATATCGGTAACACCGCACAATGATTGCGTGGTGCAGCCTATAAGATCTGCCCGTGTGAATCGGGGGAACGGAGCGTATTATGAGAGAGTTCATTATTTCCGCAGAAGCCTTCTGCGATATGGATCCGGCATACATGCAGCAGCAGCATGTGAATCTGATGGGAGCGGTATACGCTCTGTCCGATGACGAGTATCAGGAAAATACCCCCAACTGTCTGGATCCCAAAACCTTTTATGACCGGCTGCGCAAGGGAGAAATGCCCCGCACTTCCCAGGTCAGCGTGGAACAAGCCAGAGCCTCCTTCGAGGAGATCGTCCGCAGCGGCAAGGATGTGCTGCACATTTCCTTTTCCTCTGCGTTGAGCGGCACCTGCCAGTCCTGCACCATTGCAGCCAACGACGTGATGGAACGCTACCCGGACAGCAAGGTGCTGGTGGTGGATTCCCTGTCCGCTTCCATGGGGCATGGTCTGCTGGTGGAGTATGCTCTGCGGCTCAAGGCGGCTGGAAAAACCATCGAAGAGACTGCCGCCCTCGTCACCCAGAATCGACTAAAATTCTGTCACTACTTTACAGTAGATGATCTGAACCATCTGCACAGGGGCGGTAGAGTGTCCAAGGTTTCCGCAGTGGTGGGCGGCATGCTGGGCATCAAGCCCATTCTGAATGTCAATGAAGAAGGCAAGCTGATCCCCTTCGCAAAGGTGCGTGGCAGAAAGCAATCCCTGCTTGCACTTGTGGAAAACATGAAAAAGAAATATCACAACGATCTGGATCTGCCTGTATTCATCAGTCACGGAGATGCCCCGGAGGATGCAAACTTTGTTGCCGACCAGGTTCGGGAACACTTCGGCATCCAGGATATCCGCATCGGCACCATCGGCCCGGTCATCGGCGCCCACGCAGGGCCCGGAACCGTTGCCCTGTTCTTTATCGGCAAGGACAGAAGCATCTGACCGAAAACAGAAAGGATGTACCCCAATGTCAAAGCTTTTTCCGCTGCTTACCTGCGGCGCACTGTTGCTGGCGCTGACCGGCTGCAATCAGTCCGGCTCATCCCAGAGCAATTCCGCAGCCACTTCTACGGTGGATTCCAATGCCGTATCCCCGGATCGGCAAGCCACCGATTACGACAGCCTGGTCAAGGCATTCTCCCCCCTGCTGGATCAATACTACGAGGGTCTGCGCACCCAGAGCTTCGATACTGCATTCAATGTGTTTCCCAGCTTTTATGTAGATCAGATCAAAAAAGAATGCCAAAAGGAAGGCATCACCACCGACCAGTACGTACAACAGGCGCACACTTATTTTTCGGATAAATACGGTGCGGATTACACTGTCACCTACACCATCAACCAGATTTTCCAGCTGACGGACGATTCCCTTGCCAGCTACAACGACATCATTCACGAAAAGTTTGATGACGGCGTTCAGATCACTGACGCCTATTCCGTGAAAATCACGGAAACAGACGATGGCAGTGCCGGCAGTGAGACCTGCGACCTGGAATGGTATGTATTCGTCATTGGCGGTCAGAATTACCTATATGAATCCTATTACGAAACCACATAAAACAGCGCCTGAGCAGCAGCATCGCTACTCGGGCGCTTTCTGTTTTCCAGGCTATTTTGTTTTATCAATGTGTATGGAGGATATCACGGCATAGAGCAATGTGACTCCGGCTGTCAGCAATACAAACCAGATCATCCATCGAATCTGCCCGAACACAGCGATACAATTGAGCAGGAAGATCACACCCACCAACAGCAGGACAACACCCGACTGACGGTAGTAGGGGGACTTGTTCATCTCCGCCCGTTCCTTTTCGGATGCATAGAAATACGAGTTGTTCAGCAAAGGTCCTTTTTCCGCCAATTGCAAGCCACCCACTACAAATGCCGTTGTCGCAATTGCACCCAACAGGATGCCCAGAATGATTGTTCCCATCATACCACCGCCTTTCTGCTATCATAATAGCACATTGTGAATAGATTGTCAACGCTTATCAGCCGGTCATCCGCCGCATCAGCAATACCCCCTGCTCCTTGAGCCAGCGGCTGCACCGATCATAGTCTGGAAACAACTTGTATAACTCCGCATAGAACGCCTTGGAATGATCCATATGCTTTCTGTGGCAAAGCTCATGGGCAACCACCGAGTCCAGCACCTCCGCCGGAGCAGCCATCAACAGGCAGTTGAAATTCAGATTTCCCTTGCTGGAGCAGCTACCCCAGCGGCTTTTCTGGTTCCGGATGGTAATGCGCCCATAGGTCACACCCAGCAGTCGGGCATAGTATGCCACACGCTGGGGGATCACCTGCACTGCCTGCTGTGCCATATGCTCCAACTCCGCCGCAGCAAACCGTCCTGCATCCTCCGACTGCCTGGCAGCCATTCTGCTTCGCTGCACATACTGTTCGATCCGATCGGCATGCTGACTGAGAAACGCCAGAATATCCGCTTCCTTTGCCAGGTAAGGTGCCTGTGCAGTGACAACGCCCTTCTGATCCACCTTCACCCCGATGGTTTTCCTGCCGCTGCGGATCAGCTGTACCGGCACAGAAATACTCTCCACCCGAAACGTGCCTGCAAACACCACCTTACCCTTGGTCATACCTGCTCCCCTTTCTCCCGTTCCCGGATCTGCAATCCATCCTCCTGCACCTGGCAGGGCAGATACAGCACCCGGACGCCTGCCCGCCTTGCTTCCTCTAAAGCAGTTCCAAATTCCGGATGCATTTCCAAATTGGGATGCACCATGTTCACTCCCGGAATGGCGATCACAAACGCCAGGTAACACTCAAATCCTGCCTCGCATGCTGCTGCCAGCTCGTGAAGATGCTTGACCCCACGCTCCGTGGGCGCATCCGGAAAGTAGCCCTCTCCGCCCACCTCCAGGGTACAACCCTTCACCTCGATCAAAATCCGCCGACTGCCGCATTCCAGATAAAAATCCACTCTGGATGCGCCGTACCGATACTCCGGTCTGCACAGAGTCATGTCCGCAAAGATCCCCGGCTTTGTGCGCAGCCACTCCTGTACAACCGCATTCGGTGCCTGGCTGTCGATATTGATCCAGCCCACCCCCGGCTTGTACACACTAATCAGATCATATCGTGTCTTTCTGCCAGGGCGATCCGACTCCGCCAGGATCACCTCCCTGCCCGGCAGCAGCAGTTCCCTGCACCGTCCCGTATTCTTTACATGCACCGTTTCTTCTCTGCCGTTCCGTGCCGTCACCGCCACAAACCGGTTGGGACGCCGGAGAAAGACTGCATGCGCTGTGCGCTCATAATGCATCCGGAAATACCTCCCCCTGCATGTCATAAACCGTGTCCAGTGAGATCACGGTACCGTCCCGGAACAGCAGTTGCCTTGCTACTTCATCAATACGGCGCAGCACACCGGTATAGGGCAGATACACGCCCCCCTGCTTTTGCGGATCCGGATGGAATGCAAGCACCCGGATCTGTACATCGCACCCTGCATCCCGAAGGATCTGTAAACAGGCATCCAGCCTGTTCCGGCGATCCTCTGTCAGTTCCAGCTTGTGTTCCACATACCGTGCCGCCTCATCAATGCCGTCCTCGTACCCGGTCAGCGCCTTGAAGGAAGCAAACTGAGCCGCCCGTTCGTGCATGGACATGGGCTGTCGCCGGGTGGAAACGTGATGAGGATGGTACAGAATATCCGCATATTCATTCATGCCCGATGCCCTCCTACCTGCCCATTCCGGGCAATGGCAGTTGCGCCCTCCTGCAAATTCATGCCCTTGAGGACAGCGTTTTTGCCGTAACGCTGCTGCATCGCCAGGATGGTTTTTTGCAGGGACTTTTCCTGCTGCTCTGCTTGCTGCTGTGCTGCATGCCGCTCCGCCTGTTCCGCAGGATCCGTAAACAAATCCAGCTGCATGCAGGTATCCCGGGGCAAATCCTGTTCCCGGATCACATGATTTGCCACCACATACATCCGCCGCACCAGCAGCCGCTTGTCCACGATCTCCTCATACAGCCGCACTACCGCCGGCACCATCGTCCGGGCAGAAGCAGTAAACCGCCCCAGATTCGTGGAGCCATGTGCCATTTTGGGCACTGTCTTGCCATAATGGTTCCGCTCCAGAGTGCCGGCATAATCCTCCGGGATACCCGTGTAATCATATCCCACTGTCAGCACCATCTGATCCGCTACCACGCCCTTTCGCACCAGATCCAGCACCAACTGCTCCGCCATTTCCCGGACAATCAGCCTGCCCTTTGCAAAGGAATAAGGCTCCGGCAGCACCTGCCCCTGACTCAAGCTGTGCGTCTCCGGCTGGTATGCCTTGATATCCCGGATCCGGCAAGGCTCCCAGCCCCAGGCATGATCGATCAGCAGCTCCGCATTGACCCCGAACATCTGATACAGCTTCTTTTCGTTGCACTCCGATGCCCGTGCCACATCCCCCATGGTATACAGATACGCTGCCTCCAGTTTTTTGGCGATGCCCTTCCCCACCCGCCAGAAATCCGTAATGGGACGGTGGGACCAAAGCTGCTGCCGATAGGTCATCTCGTCCAGCTCTGCGATCCGCACGCCATTTTCGTCCGCCGGCATATGCTTTGCCACAATATCCATCGCAATCTTTGCCAGATACAGATTCGTACCAATACCGGCGGTTGCCGTAATACCGGTTTCCCGCAGTACATCCCGGATCATACGCATAGCAAGCTCTCTGGCGGTACAGCGGTAGGTTTTCAGATACCCGGCAGCGTCAATGAATACCTCGTCAATAGAGTATACATGAATATCCTCCGGGGCGATATAGCGCATATAGATGTTGAAAATCTTGGTGGAGATCTCCATGTACTTTGCCATCCTGGGCGGAGCCGTCAGAAAGGACAGCTTCAGCCCCGGATCCCGGTTCAGCGCATCCGCCAGATAGGACTCCCCTGTAAAGGTGCCCACACGCCGCAGCCGGGCACGGTTCACCTCCTCTGCCTTCTGGATCACTTCAAACAGGCGGGCTCTGCCGGGGATGCCATACGCCTTCAGGGAAGGAGTCACCGCCAGGCAAATGGTTTTCTCCGTGCGGCTCTCATCCGCCACCACCAGATTCGTGTTCAGCGGATCCAATCCTCGATCCACGCATTCCACCGAAGCGTAAAAACTTTTCAGATCAATTGCAATATAGACTCCCACAGGATCACCTCCAATACCTGTTATTCCCGAACGTTTCTGAAAAAAGCACCATCCGGTGCATAGGGCAGCTTTAAGGGCACACCCAGCTTCTGCATTTGCTGTACTTTGATCAGCAGCAGGTTCACATCCACGCACAGCATACTGGCAGCCGCTTCTGCATCATAGCCTTCCCGGACAAGCTCTGTCAGTTCGTCATCATCGATCAGCAGATGGGCGGCAAATGCATTGGCCTCATACTCCGTCCGACCTGCCATCCGGAACAGCTGAAACTCCTGCAGCCCCTCTCCCCCGGCAAGCTGACGATGCAGCTGATCATGCCCCAACTCATGGGCAAGCACCATCCGGTACAGATCCTCACTGACGTTGGGATTCATCAGTACGATCCGATGCTTCCAGCGGTAAGTATACATACCCAGCAGGTCACGGAAATCCGGGCAGTCATACACCCGGATCCCCATATCCGCCGCAAGCCGCACCGGATCACTGGTACCCCAGTGCCGGATCAGCGCCTGCACCTGCCGATAAACTGTACTGGGATCCATACTACTCCTCTTTCTTGCGGCGACTGCTGGACACATACTTCTGATTGTCCTCCTTACAGTCAAAATACGCCTTCTGCAGGGCGATCATCACCGCATCCCGGTCATTTTCCGACAGCTCTCCCCCTGCAAACAAACCGGTCAGTTCCGCCACCAGTGCCTCTGCCTGCTGCTTGCCCCGGCTTCCGAATTGCTCTGATGCCTGGGTCACAAAGGATTCATCCTCCGCCATCAGATAATTTTTCTCCACTCCGAAATACGCTGCCATTCTGTCGTAGATCTCCCGGTTCCGTGGGTACCGTCCTTCCTGCTCATAGGAAACATAGGTGCGCAGGGATACATGGATCCCGTCCGCAACAGCCTGCTGGGTTTTCCCCTGCTGGATCCGCAGGATTCTGATTTTTTCTGCAAATTTCATGGAGCCCTCCATCCCTGCAATACGCAATTCAATTGCATATTCATTATATCTCATTCTCCTATGAAAGTCAAGGCAATACCCTAAAAACTTTGTATGGAAAATTACTCTAGTGCGAAAAAACACCGCACAAAGCCCTGGACAAGCTTTGTACGGTGCTGTTCTGATTGATGCAGAGATTGTTACCTATCGTTTGATTTTAAGGCGACACTACATATCGGCACACGATTCCCATGGATTTTTTGCAAAATATAATAGGTGAACGCTCCTGCATTCAGAGTCAGTGCCCCGACCCATGCAGCGATTTCCGCATACGCCGTTGCATCAAATCCGATTTTGCCGATAAACAGGGCAATCACGAGGATTCTGAACGCCATTTCTACCACACCGGACACCATGGGCAGCATGGGCTTCCCCATCCCCTGGCAGCCGCTGCGGAATACAAACAGAAAGTCCACTGTAAAAATCATGAAGCCGCATTTTACAAGAAATCCGGCTGCAAGTTCTATCTGTTCACTGCCGTTGAGCATCAGGGACGCAAGCAGTCTTGGGAACAGTACCATGAAGGATCCCAGCAGAATATAGGATACGGCTGCAATGGACAGACATACCTTCAAGCCGCTGAGGATTCTGTCGTATTGTTTTGCGCCGTAATTCTGACTGGTAAAGGCGGACATGGTATACCCGGCAGTGCATGCCGGCTGCATAAACAGATTGATATACTTGCTGCATGCAGAGTATGCGGAGGTGTACACCACGCCCATACCGTTTACAAAATACTGGACGGTCATGCATCCCACTGCGGTAATGGAATTCATAATAGCCATAGGGATTCCGTTTTTCAGAAGATTCAGGATCATGCTTCCGTTGTTCTGGAAATCCTCCCGTGTAACCCGGATCAATTCAATGTGGCGCAGCTTCCGGAAACAAATCGCCGCAGAAACCACCTGTGCCAGCACGGTCACTGCCGCCGGACCGCCCACGCCCGTCTTGAACACAAATACGCACAGGGAGTCCAGTATGATATTCAGAACGGTGGAAACAACGATGGCATAAAACGGCGTCTTGCTGTCCCCCAGGGCACGGAGGATGCTTGCACACAGATTGTAGGCGATGCTGGCTGCAAGTCCTCCGAAAATGACGTAGCCATAAATCAGACTGTCCTGCATGATCTTTTCCGGAGTTTGCAGCAGAAGAAGCACCTGCCGGAGAAAGAGCATGCTGACGATCGTAAGCAAAGCCGTCATGCCAAACGCCAACAGAATGGCGGATGCCACAGAGCGGCGCAGATTCTTCTGATTGCCTGCCCCATAATATTGAGCAGTGAGGATGGAAAAACCATTGGTTAGTCCGATGGAAAAACCAATCACCAGGAATGTCAAGGACGACATATTTCCCACAGCCGCCAGCGCATCATCCCCAAGTCCCTTTCCTACGATTGCGGTATCGGCGATGGAGTATATTTGCTGTAGCATATTGGTAAAAAGCATAGGAAAGAAAAACGTTAAAATCAGTTTTGTGGGATTTCCTCTTGTCAAATCATAGGTTTGTGCCATAGCCATGCCTCCTTTCTATGAACAACACCATTATATAAATCTGTCCGATATTTTTATATCAGAACTGTGGTATTTTTATCAGAAGTATGGTATAATCGCAGAAGAAACATAAAGTGCGGGAGGATATAGCTATGAACACCAATCGGGATTTGAATTATCGTCTGTATTTGCAGCGTGAGGAGGGCTTTCACCGGATTTCTTTCAGCAGTGAGTTTGAAAAATACAAGATCATCAGCTCCGGAGATGTAAAAAAAGTCCGAGAGAATATCGCCGGGATCAAACAGAATTTCTACCAGGGTCTAGGCACCCTTTCAAAAGACCCGGTCAAGAATGTACGCTATCACCTTATCGTTGCGGTGGCGCTGATCTCCCGGGTCTGTGTGGAAAATGGCATGAGTCAAGATCTTGCCTACACCCTCAGTGATATTTACATTCAGCGGGCGGATGAATGTGCACACATTGACAGGATGATCGAGATGATAGGTGAAATACAGCTGGACTATGCGGAACGGATGCGAGATATTCAAAAAGAACATGTGGGATCTATTCATGTGAGAAAATGCATGGACTATATTTATGAGCATTTGCAGGAAAAGATGACCATTGAGGGAGCAGCGGCCTATTTACAAATCCACCCCACATATCTTTCCAAGCTATTTTCCAAAGAGGTGGGCATGCCCTTTCGGCAATTCATTATCCACGCCAGAGTCAATGCCGCAAAGAACATGCTGATATATTCTGATTTTTCCTATCTGGAAATCTCGCTGTCCCTTGGATTTTCCTCCCAAAGCGCTTTCACCAGTACATTTCACCGGCTGACCGGCATGACGCCCGGCAAGTACCGAGAAGCGTTCGGGAACAGCACTGCGGAACAGATTTAAATACTTGCGACCCGCAAACGTGTTGACAAATCCAGTATGGTGTATCATAACAATCAGACAAGCAATGCGTAATATAGCATGCGTAAACAGCGAAAACATTTACACGATAGAAAGCAATGCAGAGAACACTCCCGGCGGATACGGTGGAAAGTGGAAGTTGTTTGAGTGCAAACGAGCGGATGTCGAAAAGATCAGCACCCCCTAGGGGTGCTTTTCGTATGCCATAAACCGTATTTAAACGTCCTTGCAAGGGCGTTTTATTTATGCCAAAAAATTTCAACTCACACGCCCGTGTAGGGCGTGACCGGTGGGCAGGATATGCTGTACAGCCGTCAGCGAATTTCAACTCACACGCCCGTGTAGGGCGTGACGCGATGCAGTCAGCCGGATCATGCAGAATACCCGGAGGAGCTGAAAGGCAGTGAGCATGCGTCCTATCGCTGGATCGGGGGTGTCCGGCATGGCTGACTGGATACATATCGGCGGCAAATCCACGACCCTGACCCCGGGAGAACGGCGGATCCTAGACAAGCTGCGCAGCGGTCAGACGGAAGCGCAGATCCGGCACGATCTGCAAATCGCAATCGGGGAACTGGTGGACGCCATCGCATCCATCAAGTCCAAAGGATACAGCACCGAGCAGGTGCACGAAAGGAGAACAAGGAAGATGACTGAAGAAAAAATCGCAAGAGCAAAGGAGCTGCGGGCACAGGGCTGCACCCTGTCCCACATTGGCAGGGAGCTGGGAGTATCCGCTGTCACCGTTAAGAATGTGCTGGACAAGGCAAAGGAGGAGCAGGAAGTCCCGCCTGCTCCCGCCCCGAAAGCGCCGGAGGAACAGGTGCCCGGATCCGTCCTGCGCTGCATCCAGGATGCCATTGACGACAAGCTGCGGCTAATTGAAGTCTATGAGGCAAGAAAGGAGGAGGCAAAGGCGGAGCTGGCAGAGCTGCGAGGCTACGTCCGAGCCTACGAGCGGGGTTAACCCCCGCATCGGTAATGCGGCCAAAGGCGGTGGCAAGCCCGCAAGAACGCAGAGCCACGATAAAAAATGAGGAGGATCATGAAATGGACAAAATCAATATGGACGCAGTTCTGGAGGACATCCTGGCGGTCAAGTCTCTGGAGCAGGACATCCGGGCAGTCAAGGAGGCACAGGACGCCGCCAAGGCACGGATCAAGGACACTATGACCCAGTTCGGGCTGGAGGAGCTGACGGTGGATGTATTTACCGTGCGGTACAGGGACGTTACCACCTCCCGGTTCGACAGCAAGCGGTTCAGCCAGCAGCATAAGGCACTGTATGAGGACTACCTGACCAGCAGCACCAGCAAGAAGCTGACCATCAGCTGAGGTGCATCATGACAAAGGAACAGTGGAAAGCGGTAGAGCAGAAGGTCCTGCTCTACCCTTATACGATTGCCAAGCTGCAGGCGGACGGTCATGTTCTGAGTCTGAGCATGCAGCGGAATAAGATGCAGCTGGTGATCGCGGTGTACGTGGACGGCAAAATCGATTTCCACTGGTTGCAGGATGATTGCGAGATCCGTCGGAAGTTTTTCCAGCAAAGAAAGCGCAGCCTGCTGACCCAGAAGGATCGGGAGCGGCTGAAACGGGAGAAGAAGTCGATCCGGGAGGAGATCACGGCACAGGCCACCTACTACAGCTATTCCCCCTACTGGACATCCTTCACCGCCCTGCGGCGACACCTGGAGAAAACCTGCGAGATCATCACGCCATACGAGGAGGGAGAGCATGCGGACACCAACCCCGACGGGGGATCCGTTATTTGATGAATTCTGGGCAGCGTACCCGAAGAAATGTTCCAAACCGGAAGCCATTCGGGCGTTTGCCAAGGTTCACATGACGCGGGAGCTGCTGGACATCATTCTGGCGGACATCCGTGTCAAGGTCAAAACATGTCAATGGCAAAAACTGAACGGCCTGTATATCCCCCATCCGGCATCCTACCTGAACAATCGCCGGTGGGAGGATGAGGTCACGCTGCCCCAGCAGCCGGAGCAATCCCACAGCTACAACCTGGACGATTACAAGTCCCTGATGAACCGGTTCTAGCCATGGATGAAAGGAGAAGTGAGAAATGATCAATATCAAGTGCTGCCCGTTTTGTGGAAGTGAAGCCGTCGCACATGTACATCACGGCGTCAGAGTGGTATGCATATCATGTGGTGCGTCATCAAAGGCACTGGAAGATGGATATACTGCAGGCGGGAAACCGACCGGGAGCGCCATCAATGCTGTAATCGAGGCCTGGAACCGAAGGGCACTTCCAGACGCAAATGCAGAGGGCGCAGGTGTGCCCCCGGTGCGAGATGGCAACATTCACGACAACCCGGAGCGGCTGGAGGTGAAGGATGAAATTTAATAAACCGAAAAACGGTCACTTTTACCACTATTGTTATGAATGTAATTTTTGGAAGTACGACAAAAGCATCGGGTGTGCGCATATCGGTTACTGCCACGCTATTCCAAACGACATAACAACGCAGGATGCCTTTGACAAACCGTGTGGACTTTTCAAGAACAGGAGGGCTGGAAAAACATGACCTACCGGGTATGGCGCATCAAGAACCGGATCACTGGCAGGTATCTTGCCGCCCAGCGAGAGGGTGGTGCAGTCGTCTACCTGAATTTTTTGGCGGAGCAGGCGGCAGTGCAGCACATCACAGACAATAGCTTGGATATCCATATCTTCCGGCCCTGCGCATTTTACAAGCAGGGCACGAAGTAAGGAGGGATGTGAGATGATATGGATGCTTATAATCGGGCTGGTGCTCGGCGGATGCGCCGGTGCACTGACCATGGCTGTCCTGATCGGGGGTGACAGCGATGACGATATCAGCTAGCCAGATATCCAGGATCTACGCCGCAGCCCGGGATCTGGGCATGTCCACCAAGGGCGATGGAGACGACCTGCACGCCCTGGTGTATGCCGTCACCGGCAAGGACAGCATCCGGCAGCTGACCGCCGCAGAAGCCCGGGAGGTGATCCGGGAGCTGGACAAACGGAGTGCACCTCCGGATGCCAACAGGCGCAAACCTGCTCCGGATCCCAGCGTATACCCGCCGGGGCAGATGACCCCATCACAGATCAGCAAGTGCTGGCGGCTGATCTACAGCGTGTGCGAGTCGGATCCATCCGAAGTCCCGCCTGCAGATCGGCTGGCGGGTGCAGCGGAGCGATTCGTCGGGCAGCGACCTAACATGATGGCGAAAAACCCGTTCCGATTCTTCTCGCAGGAGCAGGGATCCCAGCTGATTGAGTCCCTGAAACGGCTGGAATATTCGGCGGAGGTCAAGAAGCTGAAGCGAGACAGAAAGGGGTGAATATATGACAGATCAGGAGCTGATCAAGGCCCTCCGGCGTCTGATGGTACAGACCGGCAGCCTGGCTTGCCTGGGGTGTGGATATGAGCATAGTTGCGGAATCCACGGCTGTGCCGTCATCCGGCAGGCTGCGGAACGGCTGGCAGAGCTGACACGGGACAAGAACTAATCGATGTGTAGATGAGATGGGAGGCAGCGCATGGATCACAACGACATTGAAATGACGGATCTGGAGGGTGAACAGCGGGAGATAGCAGAGTGCATTGGGATAGATGCGTACAGAGCGCTTGCCCAGACCTATGGCGGCAGCTCCATCTACATTGCCAAAACAGCGTCTATCCTAAAGGACGAACGGGATCGCAGGATCCGCCGTGAATACAATGGCTGCAATGCCCATGCGCTGGCGATTAAATATGATCTGGCGGACAACACCGTCCATAAGATCGTGCGCGGTGAAAAGCAGCGGATCGAAAACGAACCCACGGATGACCAGCTGCTCCTGTTTAAACAGGGATAAACCCGGCAATATCGGTTGTTTTACATTGCATAATTAAAATGGTATAGTTTGATTAGAGAGATCGAGCTATACCATTTTTGTTTGGAGGATAGATCATGGACATCAACGTAATCGTGGCTGTGGTGGAGGGCGTGATCAGCCTGGCAGTGGGGGCGCTGACATTCTTCCTGCGCAGGACTATCACGGAGCTGGATAAGTGCAGGGAGGATATCGCCAAGGTCAAGGAGGACTACATCACCAAGGAGGATTTTTTCCGGGAGCAGGCGGATACCCGCCGGAAGCTGGACCGGATCATGGACATTCTGCTGGAGATCCGGGGAGGTAAATAGCATGGACGAAAAAGAACAGATCCGCCGGCGGATCGCAGCCGGCAATTTCGTGGCTA
>ERZ779877.95-NODE-95-length-97890-cov-16.888608_pt1 | contig 97890 bp, 108 predicted proteins | sample MGYA00511556_ERZ779877 | MGnify/ENA primary metagenome ERZ779877 (study PRJEB29588, sample SAMEA2159338) | human gut metagenome | biome: human gut; feature: human-associated habitat; material: faeces | place: Denmark | collected 2008/2010 ... | reverse complement strand
GCGACTATGTTTCTGAGGGAAGCGCCGCGGACGGACAGCGGAAAGCTAATAAGCAGGAAGCAAACTAAAATATAAATATAACCGGGTGTGGCGCAGTTGGGCGAGGAGAAATGCCGCCGCCGGGGGCGGATAGAGGCATTGCTCCGAGGTGAAGAAACAAGGAGCGGAGCGAGCGCACAAACGAAGAGCCGCGACTATGTTTCTGAGGGAAGCGCCGCGGACGGACAGCGGAAAGCTAATAAGCAGGAAGCAAACTAAAATATAAATATAACCGGGTGTGGCGCAGTTGGTAGCGCGGGTGGTTTGGGACCATCAGGCCGCAGGTTCGAACCCTGTCACTCGGACCATATCGAGTGTTCATAACGGATTTGAGTTATGAACACTCGATTTTTTGTTTTCCGCACAACCGAATATTGCTGTGGGTTATATGCGGTACATGGGGCCTGCTATTATTTATTATATCGCTAAGTGGCTTTTGCCGGCCGGATATTTTGGGGGATGAGAGTATGCTTACACTGAGAGAAGAAATTTTAAATCTTCTGGAATCGCCGGAGCTTTTGGAGTATCTGCTGTCAAATCCGGAAAGGCTTTGTGAATTTGACTATGCGAATATTATTGCCGGCGCGCCTATAGGACTTGCTGAGAAGCGGGCGCTGCTTGAAAAGCTGAAAAGCAGTGCGGAGTTGCGCAGAGAGCCGGATAAAGTTGCCGATTATATTGCCGCTCTGAATTCCGCAACGGCGGCTCTTGAGAACAGCGGCAACGAAACCGTGCTGTCCGTTGTGCTGCGCAGATGCGGCGTTGACAGCTTTGTTGACGGCGCTTATTATGCGGCATCTGCGGAGTCTGCGCGAAGGGCAATCCGCGAATATGTTTCGGAGTGCAGTGACTGCGATTGGGGTCATATGTACTGGGAGATGAAGCTGTATCGGCGGTCGGATGCATCGGAGAGCGGCGGATTTATGCGGACGGAGTATATTTATATCGCCGAGCCGAATGGGGAGATTCAGTATTTTCTGCACAATTACGGCCGTCGCGGAAAAACTAAATATTATACTCGGGCGGAGGAGACGTTCGGGGAGAGATCGGCGGATCTGAATCTGCCGGTGCCGTATCGCCCGGGAGATATTTTGAAAATCGACTGTTCGCCGTATACGGACGGCGTGCATTATTGCATATTGACCGAGGTTGGCGACGACTGCTGCGGCGTTCGGTGCATGTATCCGGTTTTTGACGGGCGCATCGGTCATGGTGCGTTGAAGCACGGCAATTATATTTCCGAGAGTGCCTGTGGCATAAAGCAGTATCTCTCGCCGCTGTATCGGGCAAGGATATGCGTTGAAGAGCTCCCCGAAAGCTGCCGCTTTATGAAATCTCTTCGCGTGAAGCTCCGCAGCGATCCCGACTTCGGAAAAGCTATATCTCAGGTCGGTTCATATCTGAAGTTCCGGCAGTCGTGAAATTTTAATGCGGTTTCGCGCTTGCGTTATTTCTTCGTGACATCTGATATCCGATGTGACAAAAATGGGACATCCTCCGTGTTATGATGAGCCTCGGGAGGCGACAAAAAATGGACGATAAAGCAATCCGCGGCATTTTGATAGAGTGGCTGCAGGCGAACTATCCGGAAGGGCGTATTTATCAGGAGAAAAGCATCGGCGAATCGGTCTGTGATGTGATGCTGGTCAGCGATTGCTTGACCGGATTTGAAATCAAGAGCGACCGCGACAGCTATCGCAGGCTGCCGCGTCAGGTGGAGTATTATCAGCAGTATTTCGACTATAACTATCTCGTAGTGGGCGAGAGGCACGGCGCTTCTGCGGGCGCGAAGATTCCCGATAACTGGGGGATTATTGTTGTCTGCGAGGATGGGATAAATCTCAAACGCAAGCCGAAATACGGTTCGCCCAGGCTTGAAAAACAGCTTCGCATACTGTGGAAGGCAGAGCTTAACAACATACTCAGCAGATTGAATGTGCCCCTGATGACTTACAAGAGCAAGGACTATATAGTGCGCTACCTTGCCGAAACGCAGAAGAGCAAAGAGCTGCAGGAAAAAATCCATGAGGGCGTGGTGTATGAGCTGCTCCACAGAGATTATGACACTTTGGGTATAGGCGACCCTACGGTAAGCGGCGAAGCAAAAGATAGCAGCATCTACTGCGAAATGCCGGTGTCTGAGATGATAGACACTCTCTCGGAGCAGGATCTGCAGCAGTTCACCCTCGACCATTGGATTGAGCTCTATGCAAAGGCGAGAAAGCTGAAAGAGGCAAAGGTCTACAAATACAAAAAGCCGGGGAGAGAAAGAGTAAGCTCGGTTGAACATACTATTAAATATAAAGATATAGAAGCGACCCCCGGAGTCCCGTGGATGGACAGGAGAATAATCAACGAGTTTATTTTTTATCTGATAAACGGGTATGAAATCTGGGAGTCCAAAGGAAGGCAGAATTACAATCTTGTCAACTATGAACCGAATACGGGCTATTGGTTCATCCCGGATAAGGGGTATTACAGCGGCCTCTCGAGGATTGATTTTGAATACGGGATACCGCAGTACAATGCGCTGTATATCTTTGAGTCGATGCTCAACATGCGCGAGATTCGCCGCGATACAAAGAAAGAGACGGTTCTGATCCTCGAAAAGCGTGACAAGATTCTCGAATTGTTCAGAAAATGGCTTTGGGAAGACGAGGACAGGCGCTGGGATGTTGAGGAGAGCTACAACAAAATATTCGGCGGACTCTGCGTAAAGCACTATGACGGCGCCAATCTGTCGTTCCCGCAGATGAGCGAAGAAATCAAACTCTATCCGTATCAAAAGGACGCCGTTCAGAGAATAATCAACGAGAAAAACACGCTGCTCGCATTCGATGTCGGCGCGGGAAAGACATATATCATGATTGCCGCGGCGATGAAGATGCGGCAGATGGGGCTGTCCAGAAAGAATATGTTCGTCGTGCCGAACAACATTGTCGGACAGTGGGAGCTGATTTTTCAGACAATGTATCCCAAGGCGAAGCTGCTGTCCGTGAATCCCGGCACATTTCAGCCGGATGTGCGCCAAAAGGTCTTAAATCAAATTGTAAACGGGGACTATGACGGAATCATCATAGCGTACAGCTGCTTTGAAATGATACCGCTTTCGTCCGAATGCGTCCTGACTCAGATGGAGGATGATCTGTCAAAGCTCGAGGATATGATGGCTCTCCTGCGCCAGGCCGTTGGGTTGGGAAAGGAGCTGAACAGGGTTGAGGAGGGAATACGCAAAACCGCACATCAGCTTATCATGTCGATGCAGAGTACAAGAACCGAGGTCACATTCGACAAATTGGAGATAAACACCCTCTTTGTCGATGAGGCTCATAATTTCAAGAACATTCCGATCGACTCGAGGCAGAAAAATATAGCGGGAATAAATCTCAGGGGCTCGCAGAAGTGCCTGCATATGCAGCGAAAAGTGCGCTGCGTTCAGGAGCAGAACAACGGGGGCGGCGTAGTTTTTGCAACCGGCACGCCGCTGTGCAACTCCATCTCCGACGCCTATGCCATGCAGATGTATCTTCAGCCGGATGTCATGAGAAGAGCCCATCTGGATGTGTTCGACAATTGGGTCAAGTCATTTGCCCAGCCTGAATATGTGTGCGAAATCGATGTGGATACTTCGAATTTCAGGATAGTCAAGCGATTTGCGCGCTTTTTCAATCTCCCGGAGCTTTCCAGGCTGTTTGCAAATATCGCGTGCTTTTATGCCGTGAACGGCAGCGGAGATCTGCCGGAATTCAACGGCTATGACGATATTTTACTTGAGAAAAGCCCGCAGCTTCAGGAATATATGAATAAGCTCTGTGAGCGCACGGAAGAAATACGCAAGAAGAAGATAGACAAGGGCTATGACAACATGCTGAAGGTCAGCACGGACGGGAGAAAGGCGGCGCTTGATCTGCGTCTGGTCGGCTGCGACGAACTGCCGGAGAGCCGCTACAGAAAGACGGATGTATGTGCCGAGCAGGTGATGAAAATATATGAGGAATATCCCGGCTGCGCACAGATAATTTTCTGTGATTACTCCACGCCGAAAACCGGACAGTTCAATGTCTACGCCGAAATGAAGAGCCTTCTTGTGGAAAGAGGCATGCCGCAGGAGGAGATAGCTTTCGTCCACAGCTACACATCGGAGGCGACGAGAGTCGCGCTCTATGAAAAGGTCAACAGAGGAATCGTCCGCGTGCTTATTGGCTCGACATTCAAGCTTGGCATAGGCGCAAATGTGCAGACAAAATTGAAGGCGGTGCATCATCTGGATGCCCCGTGGCGTCCTGCGGATATGGTTCAGCGCGAGGGCAGAATCATGCGCAAAGGAAACCTGAACGAAGAGATACGGATTTTTCGCTATATCACAAAGGGCAGCTTCGATTCATATTCGTGGCAGATTCTGGAGACGAAGCAGAGATTTATCTCGCAGTTCCTGAGCGGGTCAACTTATCAGCGCTCGGCATCCGATCTCGAAGAAAATGTGCTGACATATGCTCAGGTAAAAGCTCTGTCCATTTCTGAGCCCCTTATGAAGACGCTCGCCGAGAAGCAGAACGAGCTGCGGCACACGGAGATTCTGTCCTCCACTTTTGAAAAAAGCATTAACGATGCGAACAGGTCGGTTGAAGAGAAGAAGAAAATGCTTGCCGATTTTGATGTCCGTCTGCGCAATACGGTTAAAAACGAGGAATATCTGCTTGGGTTTTCCCGCGAGCAATATAAGCAGGAGGTCGGTAAGATAAAAGATTTCCTCTCCGAGAGCGTGATTCGCAAAGAAGAGCCGATGCCCGACGATCTATTTGCAATGGATTTTGCAATATCCGTGCCGGAAAATCAGGATGAAAAGAAGCCGTATCTTTCGCTCAAACGCCTTGGTACTGTATACCGCTTGGAGGTCGGTCAATCCGTCTCGGGAAATGCGCGGCGTCTGTATAATTTCTTTGATTCGTTCTCAAAGCAAAAAGAGCAAATTGAAGACAGCCGGAAAAAGCTGAGAGCTTCAATCAAAGAACTGGAGGCAATCGCGGCTCAGAAAAATCCGTACCCGGAGCAGATTGCCGCGCTGAGAGACGAAGTCAGCGACTTGGAGCAGGGAATAGCAAAAAAGGCATCGGATTAATTGTTCCGTCGACAACATCCTGCGCTTTATTGCCAAAACCTAATCTCTGTTGTATAATTACTGTACTGTCCGGGCGGAGGTGAAATATATGTCAAGGCATTTGAAAAATTATGTGGCTACACGAGCGGCGACAAGACTTGTTATGGATGCGGCGAAAAGCGAAAAAGCCAAGGCCGGGCGTGTGACGATGCCGAAAGTCTTTTTTGTTATCGGGATTATCGGTTTTGTTCTTTTGGCGACGGCTACATTCCTTTGCGGCAGGATTCCCCATATGATTGGCATTGCTGCCGGCTTTGCTATACTCGCATTGCCTGATTTGGCGCTTATTATTGCATATTTCAATCAGCGCATATATTATACAGACGAAATGTTTGTCCATAAAAATTTTTGGGGCATCAAGCGACTGTACAGATATGAGGATATCACCGGTATACGCATAGACGGAGATGTCAACTTGTTTTTGGGAAAGCGGAAAGTCCGCATTTATGACAGGGCAGTCGGAAAGAAAGAATTTGTTCGCTGTGCGGGAGAGGGATACCATCGCGTATATGATAAAGGTATCCCGCTGGTGCCGAGAAAAAAGAACGATATATTCAACGGCAACATAAAAAATCCCGGTGAAGCCATAGCCGTCGGCATCATACTCATTGGCGGTATGGCACTGATCTACTGGATTTTTTTGTATGGCATGTGGGCATTGACTGCAAAAACGCAAGATGAACTTACAGTCTCTACGGTCGCTTTTAATCACTGCGAAATACAGGACGACGCAATTCGGCTGTATGGCGACGGTGAGAAGTGCTATATAATACCGAAATACAAAAGTATAATGCCGGATGCCGACGAGTTCCTTGATGAATATCAAAACGGAGGCACGCTGATACTCGGATATGCCAAAGTCTATGCTAATGAAGACGTATATGTATATACTGCCGAGAGCAATGACGGCAGAATGTTTGTTACATTCGAGAAATCAGACGCGCTGCAGAAGGAAAGGTTCATACAACGGTGGAAAGTAATGCCTAAGCCGATTACGACTTTAATGATTTTCCCTCCTATAGTAATGCTCCTGTTTGTGGCGGCAGGATTCTATGTCGGTCGGCATGTTGAAAAGTTCAGCCCAAAGACGGTGCATATCTTTTACCAAAACAGCAATATTAATTGGCCAAACTCAAAGAAAAAGCCAAGCGCGAAAAAGAGGAAAAAACGAAAATAACCTCATAGATTTTCCACACATCACGAACAAAACTCCAATAACAAACCCCGCTGTGCTGAAAAATGCATAGCGGGGTATATTTTTATATCGTGGATTTATCTAAACGGACACGCTGTGAGCTTCACCCAACCCACTTCGCAACCGCATCCGCCGTCAGATTTATCTGACGGGCGTTGTCTATCGTTGGGGTGCCGTCGCCGTCCTGGCTGCCGTAAACGCCGAAATACGCGTGGCATCCGCCGTCGATTATATATTCGGTAAGCTCGGGGAGGTTGCTGCGGTACTGCTCGTATTTTTCGCGGTTGAGCACTCCGTCATTGCTGCCGTAAATTGACAACGTCTTTATATTTTCGTTCGAAAGGTCGGCGGTTGAATATGCGGCGAGGAGCAGCAGACCTTTAAAATCGCTCGGATGTTTTTCGAGATACGCCGCCGCCATCGAGCCGCCGAGGGAGTGGCCGCCTATGTACCAGTCGGTAATTTCCGGAAACATCTCCCGTATGCCGTCTGCGGCGTTGACATCGAATACCGCGAGGTTAAACGGCATCCTGACGAGCACACAAAGTATGCCCTTTTGGGCGAGCGACTCCATGAGCGGCAGATATGCAGTGTATTCGACTTTTCCGCCGGGATAGAATATCAGTCCCTTTGTCGCATTTTCGCTCTTGCAGACTATATTTCCGTTGTCGAGTTTGATTGTCTCGGTCAGGGAACTGCCGTCCTGAAGCCCGAATGATTCACCTGCGGGCGTTATCGCGTGATAGTAGTCGCCGAGATAGACGGCGCACGCTCCGAAAAGCAGCGCAATGACCGCGACTATCGAAACGATGCAAATTATTATCTTCCGCTTTTTGCTGCCTGTCTTTGCCATGACAATACCTCCCTGTTTCTATATGATTAATAAATCGGGAATATTTTGCGCAGCCAGTATTTCATCATTAGCTAAGGACCCTTCAATCAGCTCCCAGTGGTTGCTTACATTGTCGCAATGGTATAAAAGTTTGGAGTATTCATTGTTTCGCTTTGCTGTAGCCTTGACAACACTATATCCATATCTTGGTAAAAGCTGGCTTGCAGAGACGAACGAATTTCTCATCGCTTGCGAAATTTCACAAATTGGACTAAAATCATCAAAACGACTACTGCGGCAAATACAATAACAGCAAAAAATGCAACAATTGTTTTTGTCATCTGAGTATTGTTTACATCATAAAGGATTGTTTGATTCCCTTGACTATCCTCAGTTATAAGTTGCGAATAAGATGATGCCAAAAAGTTAAACATTCCCATGTCGTTTTTGACATAATAAGAAGCCTGCCCAATATTTACAGATTTCCTTTTTGCTATTTGATTCCATAGGGAATTGTTTTTTACACTGCTATCATCAGTTTTAACCATATTAATTAACTGCCCGTTTTGCGAAAATTCAATAACTATGGAACCTCTGACCAACATTAGCAGAATATTGCCATCATTCCATTGAACATAAAATGAACCGTCATTATCAAATTCAAATAATGTCAACACATTATTTGAATTTGATATAGCAATCTTATTTTCTTTAAAGCCCAAAAGTATTATGCCGTCTTTAGAAACATCAAAAGAAACAATAGGCAATTCGATGCTGTCTAAGGATTTCAAATCAGAAGATTTCCTTAAATTAATATTTTGCCATATTTGGTTAACTTCATTCTCTGATAAGGCAGTCGTTTCGAATTCATAATTTGTCGTTGCATACACATTTAGTCCTCCGAACAGTAGAAACAGAGATATGACACACACTGTAACAAAACATTTTCGCATAAATTACACCTACCATTCCATCATCTTGACAAAAATATTTTTAGATAAGAAATAGATTCTATTTCATTCATGATAAATACTTCCCTAAATTAATAATATCACATTTGGTGTACAATAAACTGTATTTAGCATTATCTGAGTAATAAATATTTAAATTTAGTTTAGCACATTTAAAAAAGTATGGCAATGTTTTTATTATCTGTTGCAGTTTTTCCCGTCCTCGGTTATGATATTAGCGTAAAGGAGTGCTGTTATGTTTTCGGGAAAATTTATCTGTGCGGGCTATGATTATACAACCTATACATTCCATGTCCCCGCGCCATATTTCAGAAAGGCTTTTGAGATAGACGGCGAAGTCAAAAAGTGCGTTATTACGCTGACGGGACTCGGGTTTTATGAGCTCTATGTCAACGGGCAGAGGCTGACAAAAGGCATTTTGGCCCCGTATATCTCGAACCCCGACGATCTTGTCTATTACGACGAATATGACATAACTGAGTGCCTCGTGCCGGGCAAAAATGTTCTCGGCATCATGCTCGGCAACGGAATGCAGAACGCGCCGGGCGGTCAGATCTGGGACTTTGATATCGCCGCCTTCAGGGGCGCGCCGCGCACGGCTTTCTGCGTCTCGACGGAATATATTGACGGCGGAATTGATATTTTCGAGGCTGACGGCTCGGTCAAAACTGCGCCCTCCCCGGTCATTTTCGATGACCTGCGCTGCGGCTGCTACTACGACGCGCGCCTTGAAATTCCCGGTTGGTCAGAGCCGGACTTTGACGACAGCGCGTGGAAAAACGCCCTGCCTGCGGAGACTCCGCGCGGCGAAAAGCGCCTGTGCGAGGCGGAGCCGATAGCGCCCGTGCGCGAGATAAAGCCGGTTTTGATAAGAAAATGCAGGCTCAAGGAATACATAACCCGCGGCGACGTTGTCAAAGAGGCGAAAAAAATCGCGAGCGACGAGCGTGACGGATTTTTATATGACTTCGGCGTGAACTCGGCGGGCACCGTAAAGCTCAGGATAAGCGGCGAGCGCGGACGGCAAATCGATCTGCAGTTCGGCGAATATTTTGCGCCCGACGGCGAGCCGGACACGAGCAACATCTGCTTCTATCCCGCCGGATATTCCCAGCGCGATATGTACATACTTAACGGCGAGGGCGAAGAAATTTTTGAGCCCGTGTTCACTTATCACGGATTCAGATACTGCGTGGTGCTCGGCATAACCGAGCAGGAGGCGACCGCCGATCTTCTGACATTTGTTGTGCAGAACTCGGCTCTGCGCGAGATCGGCTCGTTCGGCTGCTCCGACGGGATGACGAACAAATTGCAGGCGATGACGAGAAACTCCGATCTCTCGAATTTCTATTATTTTCCGACCGACTGCCCGCACCGCGAGAAAAACGGCTGGACGGGCGACGCCGCTCTCTCCGCCGAGCACATATTGATGAATCTCGATGCAGTCAACAGCTACCGCGAGTGGCTGCGCAATATCCGCGCCGCTCAGCGTGCGGACGGTGCGCTGCCCGGCATTGTGCCGACGGGCGGCTGGGGCTTTGAATGGGGCAACGGTCCCGCGTGGGACGCTGCGCTGACGTATATTCCGTATTTCTGTTATGTCCTGCGCGGCGACAGAAAGATAATCGAAGAGAACGCGACGGCGATATTCCGCTATTGCGAGTATCTCTCGCGCCGCCGTGACGAGCGCGGGCTTGTAGCGATTGGGCTCGGAGACTGGTGCCCGGTGACGAGGGTCAAATCGCCGCTCGAATTTACGGATAGCGTGACATGCATGAGTATTCTCAAGAAAGCCGCCTATATTTTCTCGCAGCTCGGACTTTCGCTCGAACGCGAGTTCTGCGAAAAGCTCTATAATGAGATAAGAGACGCGGTCAGACGGCATCTGATAGACTTCGGTACTATGACCGCGATAGGCTCCTGCCAGACCTCGCAGGCGATGGCGATATATTACGATGTGTTCAATCCCGGCGAAAAGCCCGAGGCGTTCAAACGCTTTCTTGAGATAATCAAACGGCGCGATGACCATGTCGACGCGGGCATACTCGGTATGCGCGTGCTGTTCAGGGTGCTCTCAGATTTCGGCGAAGCCGACCTGGCTTTTAAAATGATAACCCGCCCGGACTATCCGTCCTACGGCAACTTCGTTGAGCGCGGGCTCACTGCTCTGCCCGAGGATTTTCTGCGCGAGGAGGACAGACCCAATTCGCTCAATCATCATATGTTCGGCGATATTTCCGCGTGGTTCATTGAATATATCGGCGGCATCCGCGTCAATCCTTTCCTTGCTGATCCGTCGGAGGTTGAGATATCGCCCGTATTTATTGAAAAGCTCGACAGCGCCGAGGCTTCGTATGAGACTGTCGGCGGCAAGGTGAGCGTCAAGTGGCGCAGAACGCTCGAGGGCATAGCACTCGATATCTCCGCGGACAGCGGAGTTCACGGGCGCATAAGACTGCCCGACGGCTACTCGTTCGCGGACGAGTGCGGCAGCCTCGAAGAGCTTCACAGCGGGAATTTTGAAATAATCAGAGAGTGAAAACAGGAGGAAAAATGAAAGAGAAAATACTTTTCGTCAATTCGTGCGTGCGCGGGGATAACGAATCGCGCACTCTCGCACTCGCCAAAACCGCACTCAGCCGCCTTGACGGCGATATTGAAGAGATACGCCTTGCCGACGCAAATTTGAAGCCGCTCGACGCGGCGGGACTCGCGAAGCGCGCCGAAAGCGCGGAAAAAAACGACTTTTCCGACCCGGTCTATGACTGCGCGAAGCAGTTCGCCGCCTGCGATACCGTCGTTATCGCCGCGCCGTTTTGGGACTACAGCTTCCCGGCGTTTTTAAAAATCTATATCGAGTCCCTGTGTGTCGGCGGGCTGACCTTTCTCTATGGCAGCGACGGCGTCCCGATAAGCTATTGCAGGGCGAAAAAGCTGATTTATATCACCACTTCGGGCGGATATATCGGCGGCACGGACTTCGGCTTTGAATATATCAAGACGGTCACGAAGTCGTTCTTCGGTATTGAGAACTTCAGCTTTTTCAGTGCCGAGGGGCTCGATATCCTCGGCAATGATCCGGCTGCGATACTGAAAGCGGCGCAGGAGAAGATAGAGCGCGAGCTCTGATACAACTCAAAATTCCAAGCCCCCGGTGTTTTTCTTCGCCGGGGGTTGCTCTTTTATGAATAGCTGTTTTATTTTTGAACAAAAATCAGTATATGAAAAATATTTTTTGTAGAGGCTGCATAATTCTCAAAAGCGATTAAAAATAATTTATTTTGCAGTAGAATTATTTTGAAATACATTTGGCATATATTTATGTCAGACCGATACTTATAACGAAGCGAAAAGGGGATCGCAATGAAGAGGGTAACGGCAGTTTTATTGGTCCTGTTGACGGCGCTCGCGGTTTTTGCCGCCTGCTCCAAAAACTCAGTCCACACGGTGACATTCGACAGCTCGGGCGGAACGCAGATAAAGACCCAGCATATTCTCGACGGCGAGAGCGCCAAAAAGCCGTGGGATCCGCACAAAGAGGGCTTCACTTTCATCGAGTGGCAGTATAACGGCGCGGCGTTCGATTTCAACACCGCGATAACGGGGGATATCACCCTTGTCGCGTCCTACAGCATTGACGAGGGCACGGATATAGTCCTGCTCGTGCTCTGCTACGGCGACGGCAGGGAGAACGAGATAATCGAGATAAAGCGCGGCGAAGCGGCGTTTGCGCCGCCGACTCCAGAGCGCGAGGGATATAAATTCGAGGGCTGGTTCAACGGCGACACCGAGTTCGATTTCTCAACGCCCATAAACGACGATTTGAACCTCACCGCGAAATGGAAAGCGACGGGAAAAACCGAGAGCGGGTCCGAAAATCAGCCCGCGGCGGCGGAGGAATCCGCGCAGAAATATTCCAATACCGCGGCGAAATATTCCGGCAGATGGTATCTCGACGGATATTCCGATATATTTGTCGATGTGTCGAACTCGGCGAGCGGGATGAATCTGCGCTCGTATAATTTCTCGCTGCCCTCGTCTTCGGGGAGCGTCGCGGCGTATACTCTCTATCCCTCGAAGTCGCTTTCGTCCTCGGGCGGCAGCTGGGGCAACTCAATTTCCGTGCCGTTCGCCTCGTGGGAAAGCTCGCTGAGCGCGAATAAAATAATCCTCGGCAGCAACTGCTTTTATATCAATAACAAGAAATTCGTGAAATCTCCCGGCGCGAAAGACAGATACACCGGCACCTGCTACAGAGAGGCGCGCGGAGTGTGGTATTTGTTCAACAATCCCGACTCCACGATTGAAATATACACCGCGCAGAAGGGCGGCGACGAGACGGGCGATCGCTTCGGCATAAAGGCGACGAATTTCGACATCGCAACTCTCAGCACCTATACGAAGTCATCGACCGGCGGCGGATATGCGGACAGAAAGAGCGACTGGGACAGCTACGGAATATCCGTCAGTAACGGCGTTCTGACGATAAAGAACAAGAACGGCACAAGGACATTTTACAGCAAGAAAAAATACCAGAGCGTGACGGGCGTCAGGCTCAGCGCAACGGAAGCCAAACTCAGAGTCGGTCAGACTAAAGTGCTCACCGCTACTGTTATCCCCGCCGACGCATATGACAAGGACTACACCTGGTCGAGCGACGATCCGTCGATAGCGGAGGTCGCGGGCGGCATAGTAGTGGCGAAAAAAGAGGGCACGACAAATATCAGAGTTACCACAAAGGACGGCAACCGCGTGGCGGTCTGCAAGGTGACGGTATATATCGACCATGTCACGGGCGTTACCCTGAACTCGTCCTCGCTCAGCCTGACGGTCGGCGATTCGAGGCAGCTCCGGGCGACAGTCGCTCCGCGCAATGCGGCGAATCAGAAGGTCACATGGTCGAGCAGCAATGCTAATGTAGCATCTGTCTCGAGCTCAGGGCGCGTCACGGCAAAGGCGAAGGGCACCGCCGTGATAACCGTAAAGACCGAGGACGGAAACAAGACCGCTTCATGCACCGTGACCGTCAAAAACCCGACCCTCGCGGCCGTTGCGGCGGCGCAGGTGTCGAACAACGGCACCGCAGCGCCGCAGATACACGCGTCGGCGCTCGTCTCCGGAGGAACCGGAAAATATACTTCTTATAAAATAAAGATATTTTTGAACGGCGCACTCGTGGCGGAAAAATCGGAAAAGAGTATGTCATATACCCCGAAGGTCAGCGGAATGTACACCGTGGAAGTCACTGTTACAGACTCCGACGGGGAAACGGCGAGCGGAAAGATGCTCATAAATGTATCTGTAGTCGAACCGACAGAGAAGCCCACCGAAAAGCCTACCGAGAGGCAGACGGAAAAGTCTACGGAGAAACCGACAGAAAAGCCAACGGAAAAACCGACGGAAAAATCGTCCGACGAGCCGATAAATCCGATCCCGTCGGATCCGGCAGTCCCCGTGACCGAGCCGGCAACGGAAGCACCGGTTACCCCCGAGCCCGCACTGGACTGAATATAAAACGCAAATAAAAAAGACTGTCGCAGATTTATTCTGCGGCAGTCTTTTGCTCATTTTATGCCTGATAAGTCTCCATGAAGCTGTTGACATCGCTCTCGCATGAGCGCATGGCGAGTATCGTCTGTCCGAAGAGCTTTTCAAGCTCCCAGCCGAGTCTCTCCGCGCCCGTGCGGATAACGTCGCGCGAGCAGCCCGCGGCGAACTTTTTATCTTTGAACTTCTTTTTGAGGCTCGAAACCTCCATGTCCATCACACTCTTGGACGGGCGCATCAGCGCTGCCGACCAGATGAGCCCTGTCAGCTCGTCCGCCGCGAAGAGCACCTTTTCCATCTCGTGAACTGGCTCGATGTCGACGCAGATGCCGTAGCCGTGGGAGCAAATTGAATATATCATGTCGTCGCCGACTCCGCCCGCCTTGAGCAGCTCGGGAGCCTTCTTGCAGTGCTCCTCCGGATAGAGCTCGAAGTCGATGTCATGCAGCAGACCGACTATGCCCCAATATTCCTCCTCGTCCGCATAGCCGAGCTCCTTCGCGTACCAGCGCATAACGCCCTCGACAGTCAGCGCGTGGCGGATATGAAACGGGTCTTTGTTGTATTTTTTCAGAAGCTCGAACGCTTCGTCCCTCGTGATTTTGCTCTCTCTCATTTTTGTCGTCTCCTTGCATTTTGCGCATTATTGCGCGAGTTTTCACAATTATACCACTTGCTTGGTAGGCTTTCAACTATATGCGCGGCTTTATGTCGAGATTGACAAGCGCGCTCTGATTTATCGAAAACAGCAGATCAACAAGCTCATTTTCGTCAATGCAGTAGTCCGAGCGTATCCATTGGATAATAACGCCCGTGCTGCCGTTGAGAATATATGAGTAGATATATTGCTCCTGCTCCTTCGGAAAAACGATGTTCAGGTTCTCAATAAACTGAATTATCGACTGCTGCATGAATTTTGAACGGAACGCGGGGTCAACCGAGTCGACAAGCAGCGTGCGGAACGGCTTGTCGTTTTCTTTGATATACATTAGAAATGAAAGCAGATATCTGTGCGCGCCGAGGTCGTTTTCCGCGCCTATTTTCTTTAAGTGATCCTGAGTCGCGTCGAGCAGCTCGTTTTCGACCTCTTCGAGCAGCTCTTTCGGCTCGGAGTAGTGCGCATAAAAAGTCGAGCGGTTGAGGTCGGCGCGCTCGCACAGCTCTCTTACTGATATTTTTGTTACCGAGCCTTTCTCGCCCAGAAGATCCATCAGCGCGTTTTTGAGCAATATTTTTGAAAGTCTCGTGCGCTGATTATTTTTTGTGTTCATATTATCCCGCCACTTTCAGATGATTTTGTCGGTTTCATAACAGCGATTAACAAAACTGATGATTGTTAATCCGACACGATGTAGATATAATAGTAGTGTAATATGAAATCTTTCAATTGTCAAGGAGACCTTAACCTTTCAGTCTCCAATGATTTTATCGCCTGCGGAAAACGGCGCGTTACGGAAAGCTTCAGACGGAATCCGAGGACGCGCCGAAACCGCAGCGACAACTATATAAGAAATTCATTCAGCCTTTTAACATTTTAGCCGCGCCGACCCTACGGGGTCGGTTTACGGCTCAAATCATATAAAAAGCACCGCAAGCGCATAAAGCTGTGGCAAAGGCAGCTGCAAATATATTTTTATATCCATAAGATAAAATAAATGAAGGAGTTCTCGTGATGGCAAAAGCAAAATTTTTTGAAAAGCGGGCGCTTGATTCGCGCCTGACCTCGCCCGATGTTACGGCGAAGGAGAAGTGGCTGGGCTATCTGCTCGGCCCGTCCGGCGCGCTGCTTTTAAACGCCGTGCTCGCGACCTACCTCAATGTCTATTATACCGATGTCCTAAACCTGACCACCGTTTGGGGCGGCGCGTTCCTCGCGGTGTTCCCGATAGTGTCGAAGATAATCGACGCTATAACAAATATAGTCATGGGCTATATCATCGACCGCACGCGCACAAAGCAGGGCAAGGCGCGCCCTTGGCTGCTGCTCTCCGCGCCGCTTGTCGCCGTGACCGGCATATTGCTCTTCACAGTCCCCTCGGGTAACCGGACGGTGCAGGTGATATGGGTCATGCTCTCGTATAATCTGTTTTATTCGTTCGCTTATACAATTTATAACATGAGCCACAATCTTATGGTTCCGCTCTCGACGAGAAACACGGAACAGCGCGGTTCGCTCTCGGTTTTCAATCAGATATCGACCATCATGATGAGCGGCATAATCGTCGCGCTCATCTTCCCCATGCTCATTATGCCCCAGCTCGGCGTTGACAAATCAAAGTGGATAGTTGCGATGAGTATTCTCTCGTGCATCGCGCTGCCGCTGACGCTTATGGAGTATTATTTCACCAAGGAGCGCATAACCCTCGAGGGCGGCGAGCAGAAAAAAGAGAGCGTTGCAATGGTAACTCAGCTCAAGGCGATTTTCAGCGATAAATATATGATAATAATTTTCATATATTTTCTTATTTTCACCGTCGGCTCGACTATCAAAAACATCTCGCTCGTTTATTTCTCGAACTATGTCCTCGGTACATATAACGACGGCAAGACCCAGACCATGCTATCCGTTATCGGCGGCATCCCGATGGGCATCGGCATTTTTGCCGTCTGGCCGCTCGCGAAGAAGTTTGGTAAACGCAATTTAACGGCAATCGGCTTTATCTTCTATGCAGTCGGCTCGGCTATATGCTGGCTCGCGCCGACGAATATGGTAATAGTGCTTATCGGCCAGTTTATAAAGAACATAGGCGGTCTGCCGTGTTCATATGTGTTCATGGCTCTGTTCGCGGACGTGCTCGACCATGTCGAGTGGAAAAACGGCTTCAGGTGCGACGGCATCGCGATGTCGATATATAACACGATCGCTGTCGCGAGCGTCGGAATCTGCACGGGTATATTCAATCTCATTCTCTCGAAGTCCGGCTATGTCGCGCCCTATCTCGATGCGGCGGGTCAGCTCATCGCCGTGCAGTCGGCGAGCGTCAAGAGCGCGATAACATTTACTTTCGTAGGACTTGAGACTATAACCGGCATAGTCCTTGCGATACTTCTGCTGTTTTTGAATGTCGAAAAGAATATCGCCAAGGAGCAGGAGGAGATAAAGCAGAGAAACGGGGAGACAACAGAATGAAAGCCGTAAAGCTTAAAACAGAGTATCTCAAAAATCCGCTGGGGATAGATATTAAAAATCCGCGCTTCATGTGGAACTGCGAGGGCGGGAAGGCGCAGAGCGCGTATAGACTAATCGCTTCCGACACGCGCGGCAATATTCTATGGGACAGCGGCAAGGTCGAATCTTCACAGATGAGTTTTATTCCGTATCCGCTTGACACTCCGTCGCGCCTGAGAGTGAACTGGAAAGTGAAGCTCTGGGACGAAAACGGACTTGAGGGCGAGTGGAGCGAGCCGGCATTCTTCGAGATCGGGCTCAGAAACGCCTCGGATTGGCGTGCAAAGTGGATAACCGGGAATTACAGCGTCAACAAAAAGCAACGCTACCCGGTCGACTGCTTCAAAAAGGAGTTCGAGTGCAAAAAGCCCGTGCTCTCGGCGCGGCTCTATATGACCGCCTGCGGACTCTATTCAGCCGGGATTAACGGCGTTGATTTTTCAATGCCGCTCGCGCCCGGCATCACGGAATACAGAAAGCGCATACAGTATCAGACCTACGATGTGACCGCGCTTTTGCATGAGGGGAGCAACGTGCTCTGCGCCGAGCTTGCCGACGGCTGGTACAGGGGCAGCGTAGGCGCATGGGGACTCAAAAATCAGTACGGCACCGAGACTAAACTGCTCGCTCAGCTTGAGATAAAATATACCGACGGCACGGCGCAGACCGTCATATCCGACGGCTCATGGCTCTGGAGCAGCGACGGCGCGATACGCTTCGCCGACAACAAGGACGGCGAGCGGGTCAACGCAAATATGACGCCGTCATACAGCGGTCACGCGAAAGAGACGAAGTTCAAAGTTTTGCCGAGCGTGTCAAACAATTTCCCGATAGCCGAAAAGGAACGCTTCAAGCCCACTCTGTCCGTCACCCCGAGCGGGAAAAAGCTGCTCGACTTCGGGCAGAATATAGCGGGCTATGCCGAGTTTGAGGTAACCGCCCGCAAGGGACAGAAAATTATTCTCGAGTTCGGCGAGCTGCTGCGCGACGGCGAGCTGACGCTCGAAAACATACAGTGCAAGAACAAGCATAAGACAACGCCTCTGCAGAGAGTCGAATACATCTGCAAAGAGGGAGTTAACCGCTACAAGACCAAGTTCGCGATATTCGGTTTTCAGTATGTCAGCGTCGACACGGATATAGATATCGACCCGGAGAACTTCACCGCCATAGCCGTCTATTCCGATATGGATGAGACGGGGTATTTCAACAGCTCCAACGAATTGCTCAATAAATTCGTCGAAGCGACAAAGTGGTCGGCAAAAGGCAACTCGACCGATCTGCCGACAGACTGCCCGACCCGCGAACGCCACGGCTGGACGGGCGACGCGCAGATATTCTGCAAAACCGCGAGCTATCTTTTTGACTATGCGCCATTTGCCGAAAAATTCGTGCGCGATATGTGCGACGAACAGCTCAAAAACGGCGATTTCCGCCAGATAGCCCCACGCGGCGGCGTGGACTTCTATATGACATTCATGGACGGCTCGGCGGGCTGGTCCGACGCAGGCGTGTTTATTCCGCACAGGCTCTATAAGCAGTACGGCGACAGAAAGATTCTCGAACGCTTCTATCCCAACATGCGCGCCTTTGCGGAATATAAAATAAAGACCCTCGGAAAGTGGTATCCGACCGCCCTGCCGACGGGCGTCGGGCTCAAAAATTTCCGCAATATTTCAAACTACCGCCAGTCCTACGGCGAATGGGCGGAACCCGCCGATGTCAAGGCGCTTAAATTTACGGATTTCGTCAATCCGAATCCCGAGGAAACCACGGCGTACATAGTCTATATGCTCGAAACGATGGCTGATATAGCCCGCGTCCTCGGTAAGGATAGCGACAGAAAGCTCTATGAGAAAAATGCCGCAAGGGCAAGAAAGGGCTACAGTGCGCTCGTCACAACGAAGAAGTTTTCAATAGACACCGACCGCCAGGCGAAGCTTGTGCGCCCGCTTTATATCGGTCTGCTCGACGAAAAGCAGACGGAATATGCGAAAAAGCGGCTCATAAAAGCCCTCGACAACTACTCGTGGAGGCTCGGCACGGGATTCCTCTCGACTCCGCTGATACTGAGCGTTCTGGCGGATATAGATATTGAATACGCCTACCGCCTGCTTGAAAACGAGCAGATGCCCGGCTGGCTGTTCATGCCCAAAAACGGCGCGAACACCGTCTGGGAGTCGTGGGAGGGCACCGCGGCGCAGGGCGGCATAGCCTCGCTCAACCACTATTCAAAGGGCGCGGTGTGCGAGTGGCTGTTCGGCACGATGTGCGGAATAAATGTCGAGGGGGAGAACAAATTCAAAATATCCCCGCGTCCGGGCGGACATTTTGAGTTCGCCGAGGCGAGCTATGACAGCGTATACGGAAAAATATTCGTGCGCTGGGACAAAACTGACGGGGGATACAAATATAAAATATCCGTCCCGTCGAACTGCCAAGCGGATATAATTCTGCCCGACGGAAGAGAGAAAACCGTCGGAGCGGGTGAATATGAATTCTGAGGAGGAAAATCCATGAAAAGATCGATAGCCGCCGTTATGGTGATTCTTGTTCTGCTTGTGTCGCTGCTGTGCGCGTGCAAAAAGGACGACACAAAAACAAATGCAGACACCACCGGCGAAGCGCAGATGAGCACGGACGGACAGATTATTGAAGACACAACAGCCCTGCCCGAGGACAGCACCGCGCAGGGGGACGAGACGGACGAGACTCAGTCAGCCGACCCCGCAAAGCCCGGCGAGACCGCTTCGAATCAGGTAACCGCCGCGCCCTCGAAAAATGCAAAAGACTGGACTAAGGCCGAGATGATCGCCTATTTCAACGCCGGCGCGAACAGGGTAAAATATCAGGCAAAGTCCGTCACCCGCAACTACACCGAGACGAAGAACAACGCCGACAAGACCGAGTTGCCCAAGGCGATAGATGCAATAGGCAAGAGCGCGATGAAAACTTTCATGAAGCGCGACGATAAAGCTCTCGTCATGACGAGCAAAGAGGATATCAAAACCGTGTTCCCCGTCGGCGGCAAGGATTGGGTCAGCAAGCTCACAGTATCAGATGTCAAGAGCGCAAAGATAGAGGACAAGGGCAGCGAATATCAGATAACCCTGACTTTTGGCACCGAGGTCAATCCCTCGGGCGATAAGGGCTATGCCGCAGCATTCGGCGTGCTCACCGCCGACGTGGTAAACTTCGATTATCCCGGTCTCTCGCTCAGCGACCAGAGATTCACCTATTACAACGGCACTATCTCAGCAAAGTTTGACAAGTCCACCGGCAACTTAGTCTATGCCCACTATGACTATCCCGTTATTATTGAACTGACGGCGCATCTGCTCGGCTCGAACACGAGGGTGAAAGTCGGCATGACAACAATAAACGACTTCACGATAAAATATTAAAAGTTACATCCGAAAAACAAAATGTCCCGCACGGAAACGTGCGGGGCGTTTTGCGTATATTTTTATTTGAGCGAGTTGCCGGCGCTGAACGCCTTTGCAACAGTCTCACCGAGGACAACATAGGTGTTGTTGAACGGGTCGAAGGTTATCGGCTGCGCCTTTGAAACGTCGACGTTTCCGTTTTCGTCGAGCACGCGCTCGTCAACGCAGACGTTGACTATCTCGCCGACCATGCGCCCGGTGTTTGCATCATAGCTCTTGAGCCTGCACTCTGCGGCGATGGGCAGCTCTTCAATCAGCGGCGCGTCAACAAATTTTGATTTGACGGCGTGGAAACCCGCCTTTTTAAATTTATCGGGCGTATTACCTGCGGAGACAAGACCGACATAGTCGCACGCCGCCGTGTGTTCGAGGTCAGCCATGCTCACGGTGAATGCCTTTCTCTCGAGGATATTCTTCGTGGACTTGTGGCCCGCGCTTATGCACATGGATATCTCATTGCCGCCGCTGATGCCGCCCCATGCGGCGTTCATAGCGTCGGGGTTGCCATCCTTGTCGTAGGAACCGAGGATAAGCACCGGCTGCGGATAGGTGAATGGCTTTGCGCCGAAATCTTTTCTCATGATAATTCCTCCTTTGATTTGACTTTATTATAGAACCTGAAGTCGGCTTTAAGTCAAGGAAAAACGAAAAAAGTTTACAAATAAAAACAGCCCCGGACTTAACATCCGGGACTGAATAAAAATCTGTTAGTCTCTCTCTTTTTCGAACGAGATAACTTTTCCGCTCTTTGCGTTTATCTTGTACTCATACTCGAATCCGCCGCATTTGAATTCAACATCGTAGTGCGCGGTGAGCGAGTCGGTGTCAAGCTCGGTTTCGAGCTCCGTGACCTGAGACTCGGTGAGACCCGCATGGTCGAGTGCGGCTTTCTTCGCGGCGTCCGCGGAGACATACTTCGAGGGGTCGGCGGGCTTTGAATCGTCAAGCTCGCGGTCGAAGTCGATTATTCTGCCGTTCTTCGCGTTGACCTCGACTTCGTACTCATATCCGCCGGAAACGAACTCGATATCATAGTGCGGGGTGCGGTCGTCAATATCAAGCTCAGCTTTGGTGAATGTGACCTTTGAAGCGTCGAGAGAAGCTCTCTTGAGCGCGGCGGCCTTTGCCTCCTCAACGGAGATGAACTTTGATGTGTCAACTGTGGGCTTCTTATCCTCGCGCTCGCGGTCGAACTCGAGAATCTTTCCGCTCTTTGCGTCTATCTCGAACTCATATTCATATCCGCCCGAGACAAATTCTATATCATAGTGCGGGGGGCGGTCGTCCGCGTCAAGCTCAGCTTTCTTGAAAGTGACCTTTGATGCGTCAAGGGAAACTTTCTTGAGGGCTATTGCCTTCGCCTCGTCGATGCTGATATAGCCTGAGACATCGGGCTGGGGCTTTGAGGGCTTCGAGGGGTCAGCGGGCTCGACTTCTTTTTTAAGAATGCTGCCGTCCGTTACCGCTATCTCGTAGTCGTATTCGTTCGCCCCGGCGATGAACTCGATATCGTAGTGGGCGACAAGATCGTCGCTGTCGAGCTTCGCTTCGGTGAACTTCGCGTCGGCTCTTGCAACGCCCGCATCGGCGACTGCAATGTCTATCGCGGCGTCAAGGCTTATCTTTACTTCCTGCTGGATCTGTCCGGAGTTGCCCGAGCCCGTGTCGGGCTTATCCTGCGGCGGAGCGAACGCAGAGAAGATAGCCATAATGACTGACATGAGCGCGACTCCGATGGATTTGAAAATACTTGCAAACATAGTATCTGTCCTTTCTTATCGGGATCGTGTCCCTTAGTACACCCATATAATAACCCGCGAAAATTAAAGAAAGATTAGAGCGCAAAAATTTTTCGGAAAGTTTGAAGTCCGTAAAACAGTGTGCTGTGATGTTGATAAATTGGGATTTGTCCATCCCCGATGTCAAACAATATAAAACAACAAAACCGGCCGCAGAAAATCTACTGCAACCGGTTCATTTATTTATGCTGTTATACCGCCGTCAAAAGGTTACGGTAAACTCGCTTCCCTCGCCGTAAACGGAGGATGCGGAGACTTTTCCGCCGTGGAGTGCCGCTATCTGGCTGACGAGCGAGAGCCCCAAGCCGAATCCGCTTTCGCGGCTGCGGGATTCGTCCGCGCGGTAGAATCTGCCCCATATCTTCGGCAGATCCTCTTCTTTTATCCCTATTCCGTCATCCTTCACCGAGAGCACGATGCCGTTGTCTTTCTTGAGCCTGACTTCAATGTGCCCGCCGTCTCTGCCGTATTTGACGGCGTTTGAGAGCAGATTTTCGAGCATCAGTGATATCAGCTGCGCCTGCGCGGGGATTATAATATTGTCTTCGATGTCCGCAGTGAGCGTGATGTTCTTCGCGGGAACAAAATCGGCGCATGTTTTTTTGACGAGTTCGCTTAAGTCGGTGTCCTCGAGCTTGTAGCGCTTGTCGCCCTGCTCGGTGCGCGAGAGCGTCAGCAGAGCCGTGACGAGCTTCGTCATCTTGTCCGTCTGCTCGTCTATCGACGAGAGCGCTTCGAGCATATCTTCTTCGCTCGCGTTGTCGGACAGCGCGTATTCGCATTCCGCCTTTATCACGGCGAGCGGCGTGCGCAGCTCGTGCGAGGCATCGGAGGTGAACTGCTTTTCATTTTCGAACGAGGTTTGAAGCCTTGCGAGCATGTCGTTGAAAGTCTCTGCAAGCGTGTATATTTCGCCCGCGCTCTTCTCCATCTCGATGCGCTTCGAGAGGTCGGTTCCGTCGGTTATCTCGTGCGCCGAGCGGCAGATATTCTCGACCGGCTTCATCGTTTTGCGCGATATTAAATACGCCCCGACGGCGGCGATAATAATAAACGCCGGGAGAATGTATATGACCGTCATGGTTATTGCGTCGAACGCGCTCTTGGCGGCGTCGGCGTTGATGAATCCGCGTACCCAGACCGGGGGATAGGTCGAGTTACTGCATATGAATTCAACTTTGAAAACCGTCCTGTCCGCGTTTGCTGGCAGTTCAACGCTCAGCGAGCTGACTTCGTCGCGGGTCAGACCCGCGTGCTCGAGCGCGATATCAATCGCCTTTTCGCTGTTTATTCCGTCCTTGAACTCGGTGCTTTTATAGACGGGGTCGCTGAGCCCGGACATCGCGGTGTCCGCCTCGTATTTGATTATCTTCCCCGAAAAGGCGTCGATTTCGTATTCGTATTTGTTGAAATCGAGACGGGTGTCGTAATAATAATATTTGTTTCCGTCTGTCTCGAATGTTCCGACCTCGCCGTTTTTGAGATTTTTGCTGTTTATCAGCGCGGCAGGGGACTCGCCGTCGATATATCTGCCGCTTGAGTCAAAGACATTGCAGTAGACCTCGTCGACGAAGAAGGCAAAATCGTTCTCGATTTCGAGAATGCCGTTCTTGTATTCTATCTCGTCAACATTGCGCTCGACCGTGCTTATCAGCTCATTCTGCAGGCGCGAATCGGCAATCTGCGAGCCTGTTATCAGTATTCCTCCGATGCCGAGGGAGCTGACAACGGCGATGAGCAGCGTTATCCACACCGTTATCCGCAGCTTGAACGAAGAGCGGCGGCGCGCGGGTCTTGTTTTTTTATTTGATGACATAGCCTGCACCCCTCACGGTGTGAATGAGTTTGATATCCTCGCCCTCGTCTATCTTCTTGCGGAGATATCGGATATATACGTCGACAACATTCGTGCCGCCCTCGTAGTCGTAGTTCCAAATGTGATTCTCAATTTTCTCGCGGCTGAGTACAACGCCCTTGTTCATCACAAGATATTGCAGCAGCTCATATTCCTTTGCCGAGAGCGATATCTCCCTGCCCGCGCGTTCAACGCGCCTCGCTGCCGTGTCGACTGTCAGGTCGCCGACGGAAATTATACCCGTCTTTTCTCCGTATTTTTTGCGCGTCATGACGCGCAGTCTCGCCGAGAGCTCGTCGAACGAAAACGGCTTTATCAGATAGTCGTCGGCACCGATGTCGAGCCCCGTGACCCTGTCTTCGATGCTGTCGCGCGCCGTCAGGAACAGCACCGGCGTGTCGATGCCGTGCGCCCTTATCTTTTTGACAAGCTCGAACCCGTTCATTATCGGCATCATGACATCGAACACCGCCGCGTCATAGTCGGTCGATGTTATCAGATCATATGCCTCGCCGCCGTCAAAACAGCTGTCCACGCTGTAGCCGGCAGCCTTGAGCTGCTTTGTGATTATCCTGTTGAGACTCTTCTCGTCCTCGGCAAGCAGAATACGCATTGGATCACCCTCCGGTATAATTATACAGATTTTATCATAGCGTGTAAAGATTAAACGAAGATTAGGAAATCTGGCGTGGGTATAAAAATAACACGAACACCGCAAAAGCAGTATTCGTGTTATTGGTGGAGACGAAGAGGATCGCTCGGCGCACTGCCGTGCGCCGACACGCACGCGGACTTTCCGACCGTCCACCGGACGCTCGGAATTCTGCTTCGCAGAACCATCCTGTTCGATCCTCTTCTAAAAAAATAACACGAACACTGCAAAAGCAGTATTCGTGTTACTGGTGGAGACGAAGAGGATCGAACTCTCGACCTTACGGATGCGAACCGTACGCTCTCCCAGCTGAGCTACGCCCCCATTTGTTTGCTATGTGATTATAAGATTTTTTTTGCGGTTTGTCAAGTGTTCGGAGGCGGTTTGGAAAAATTTTTCTTCGCCGCCCCGGTTTTTATGCCATCGGCTTGCAGACATCGACCCAGCTTTCGGGCTTGGAGTATTCCTCGAGCTCGGCGGGAGTCAGCTCTATCATGCTGTTGCTGCTGCCGCAGGCAGGATATACTGTGTCGAATCTCTTGAGCGACTCGTCAAGATATATCTTCACGCCGTCGTTCACGGCAAACGGGCACACTCCGCCGACCGCGTGGCCGATAAGCTGCGCCGCCTCTTCGTGCGAGAGCATCTTTGCCTTCTTGCCGAAGCGGGACTTGTATTTTGCGTTGTCTATCTTCATGTCGCCCGCCGCGACTATGAGTATCGGCTCGCCGTCGAGCGAAAATGATATAGTCTTTGCTATCCTGCCCTCTTCGCAGTCGAGAGCTTTTGCCGCGAGGGCAACGGTCGCGCTCGACTCGTCTATCTCCATCACTCGGTCTTCAATCCCGAGCTTTCTGAAATATTCTCTGACTCTTTCTATTGACATTGGGTTTCCTCCAAATGCAAAAGCCGCAGGATCAACCGTGCGGCTCTTGATTTTTTGTTATTTGCGGCTCTTCTTGCTCTTGACTCCGTCGGTAACGCTCTCATCCGGCGCGCTGAACGCCGCGAGCCTGATTATCAGGATGATGAGTATCGCCGCGAGAGCCGAGCAGGCGTAGACTATCCACATGTTCGTAACATTCGAGATGAACTTGCCGATAAACGGCACGCAGTGCGTGGCGAGCGCGACTATTGAAGCACCCTCGGGCAAAGACGAACCGAACGCAAATGCGTATTTGCCGCCGAGCTTGTACAGCGCAACTTCGTCTGCGGATGCGGCGGATGCCCTGCGTGTGAGGCACAGCGAGCCGCTCTTTATATTCGAGCCTGCGACATTTTCGCTGCACACGGCGAGTCCGCGGTCGAGCAGGAATTTGTCGGGGTGCGCCGCTGCAACGCAGAGAAGCGCGGTGACGAGCGACACAACGGCTATTATGACGATGAGAACAGTTGTGAATATCCTCGCGCCCTTGAATTTGTCTTTCTGCGGCTTGAAGCCGTTTTGGAGCATCGCACCCGAGTAGTCCGAGGTGCGCTCGAAGTCGAACTTCGGCTCGACCTTGGAAGCTGTCTCATCGGAGAGGGTCTTGCGCGGTCTGCTCTTGTCTATCGGCGTGCCGAAATATCCGTGAGGATCGGGTTCGCCGTATTCATTCTTCTGCTTTTCAACAGGCACTTCTTTAACTTCGGGCTCTGACTCTTCGACAGAAACCTCTTCCTCGCCGGAATAAGTCTCTTCAAAGTCGTCCTCTACCGGTTCGAGCTCGTTTGCGGAGATAACCGAGTTGTCTATCACGCTGTCATAGCTGCGCTCTTCAACGCGTCTCGCTTCCTCAGCCGCTTTTGCTTCGGCTGCTGCTTTTGCTTCAGCTGCTGCCTTTGCTTCGGCTGCTGCGCGGGCTTCCTCGGCTTTTCGTGCTTCTTCGGCGGCTTCTATCTCTGCCGCCGCCTTTTCCGCCGCTGCATTCAGCTCATCCTGCTTGGCCTTTTCCATGCGCGCCTCAAATTCGGCGTTGAGCTGTTCGATGGTCTTTGGCATGAATTTATCCATTTTTTCTTCACCTTCCGACTTAAAACAAAAATCTCCTATACAAGTCTATTATAAAGTATAATATTTGAAGCACACAAAGTCAACAAAAAAGCCCGAATGTCGCAGAACATGCGCACATTTGCTCAAAAAAGGCTGAAAAAGCGGGCGCATAAAGTATAATCAAAGCGGAGAAAAACAGAAAAGGAGAAAGACCATGGGAATGAAAGAATGCACACTGGCGAGCTCTATTATCCGAACGAGGAGTCGATATTCGACGAGCAGCTCAAAAAGCTCGATCTGCTCTACGAGTTCAATTCCACGCGCCCGACTGAGCAGAAGAGACGGCAGGCGCTGATGAAAGAGATGTTCGCCGAAGTCGGCGAGAACTGCTATCTCGAGCTGCCATTTCACGCGAACTGGGGCGGGCGCACATCCATCTCGGCGACTCTATATACGCAAACTTCAACTTCACCGCCGTTGACGACTCGCATATCTACATCGGCTCGCACACGATGATAGGCCCGAATGTCACCGCGCGACCGCGGGGCATCCGATTCTGCCCGAGCTGCGCGAAAAGGCGTATCAGTTCAATATGCCCGTGCATATCGGCAGAAACTGCTGAATAGGCGCGGGGGGCTCTGATAATGCCCGGCGTGACGATAGGGGACAACAGCGTTATCGGCGCGGGCAGCGTCGTTACGAAAGATATTCCGGCGAATGTCGTGGCTTACGGTAATCCCTGCCGCGTCGCGAGGGAGATAAACGAGCACGACCGCGAGTTCTATTACAAAGACAGACGAATCACGAAAGAGATTTTTGACGAGATAAAGAATATATAAATCAAACCCACCAAAGCAAACCCGCCGCAGATATAAGTCTGAGGCGGGTTTTGCTATAGTTTTTACAGTGTTTACGGTTGAATCTTTGCCGTTATTCTCCTTACGGAGAAAATGATGTTTGCTAATGACCAAAGCGGAATTATAACATACAGAAAACGGAACAAGAAGGTTAAAAACGGCAGTAAATCCTGATGAGGAGAAGTGAATACAGGGTGTATTACCCAATCATATTGCATGGTGATTCGCATCAAAATCATCGGTATCGCCGACAAGACAAAGACGGTGAAGAAAGAACGGAATTTACGAATTTGAGCTCTCCTTGAAAGATAGAAGAAGAACAGGCTGACAAAGGCGACCGCCCATATGAAGCGAAACGCGTAAAAGTAAAACATTCCATACTCTGAAATCCTTATGCAGTCATAATAGAAATCGTGCATATGTGTAAAAAAGAAGTTAAATACAGGGCGGAAAAGCTCGCAGACGCAGTATATTATCGCCTGCAGGAACAGCGGCCAAAGAAGCACCTCGAAAATCACAACAAAAGCTTTTTTGTTTTTTTTCATCACTCCACATCCTTTCAATTTCCTTGAGGCGGATAAATGACAATACTTCTGCGCTACAATTATATTTTAACAGAAAGAGTAAAAAAGTCAATCGTGTTTTGATTTTTAAAAAAGTTAAAGAATCAATCCCACCTTTGCAGAGCGGGATTGATTCTTTGTTTGTGCTTATTTATATTTCGGTCTCGCAACATACGAGGTGTGGAGCACTTCGTGAGCCTTGTGGCTGCCGGGCTCACCGAGGAACTCGTCATAGAGACGCTTGACAGCCTCGCTCTCATGCGACTTGCGCAGGTAATCCTGCTTTTGCAAGTGCTTAAGCGGGGTTTTGAAGTATATCGGTAAAATATTGACAAAATCGGTCGGAACATTATTATCCCTTATACTCAATATGCTTTTGCAGGAAGACGATTTCTCCGGAATTCATGACCCGTATCTTCATATCAAAACGACGTTTAGTCCCAATTTCACCATATTGATTGACGGGAAAGTAATACCCAGACAGCGTCACGACATAAAAGTCTTCTTTGTAATCATACTTTGCCTGTTCTGTTCCATAGTTAATTCTGACAGAGGTTGTGCCACTGTAGTCGCAACAAGCGTTTACGGCATTTTGCTTGGCAATTTCTATGGCTCTGCTTTCTGTCATCTTTGCATCGGATGATGAGCCGCCGGAGTTGCTCTTAGAGCAACCGGCAACACAGCCGACGCAAATTAATAAGCAAGCAAATACTAATAATAAAGAAGTGAACCTTTTCAAAACAATCTCTCCTTCTCTTTACTTGGATTTTTCAAAAGTAATTGTTTTTTCCTGTACATGGATTTTTAACCCTTTTGATTCGGCGAATTTTGCTACAGCGGATTTGTGAATCAAATACGATATATCCTTTGGCATTGTTCTACCTGTTAGTTTCTTATATTGACTTTCAGACAGAGAAAAGTCGGTTGAAGATTCCAACATTTCCGCAATTTTGGAAAAATCAATTGACGGCATTTTTATCCTCCTTTCAAGAACATAATACTCAAAAATTGAGTAAATGTCAATACCGTATTTTTGAGTGTTTTATGATGTATACATCAATATATGAGGGGCAGAATGCATGAACTATCGTGAACGAATCAAAAATGTCCGTGAGGATCATGACTTAACTCAGGCGCAAGTCGGAAAGTTATTGGATAAGTCTCAGCAGGGATATAATCATATTGAAATGGGACGAGCCGAATTAAAAATTGATGATTTGATTCGCCTGTGTAAATTTTACGATTTATCTGCCGACTATTTGATTGGGTTGACAGACAATCCGATTTCTTATAAAAACGAGAAAAATGAATAGGGTAAAGGGACGCAGCCTCTTTGAACCTCATAAACCGTACTTTGAAGCACGGTCGGGCTGGAACTTGGTTTAGAGATGGCAAAATCAAAAAAATAAATCGGGAGAATCCGCATTGGATTCTCCCGATTGCTTATTGTGCCTATATTATTTATATTTCGGTCTTGCAACATATGAGGTGTGGAGCACTTCGTGCGCCTTGTGGCTGCCGGGCTCGCCGAGGAACTCGGCGTAGAGACGCTTGACAGCCTCGCTCTCATGCGACTTGCGCAGGGGCATATCCTTGTCCGCCTCGTAGAGAGCTGCGGCTCTGCGCGCTCTGAGGTCGACAAAATTGCGCACGACTGCGTGCTGTATCGGCTGGCCGCCGCCGTTGACGCAGCCGCCGGGGCAGCCCATGATCTCGATGAAGTGATAGTCGGCAGTGCCGTTCTTGACCTTCTCCATAATCGTGTTGGCATTTGCAAGTCCGCTGACTACGCAGACCTTGACTTCCATGCCGTTGACGGTGTAGGAAGCTTCCTTTATTCCGTCGGTGCCGCGAACCTCGGTGAAGTCGAGGTTCTTGAGCTCCTCGCCGGAGAGCTTCTCAACGGCGGTCCTCAGCGCCGCTTCCATAACGCCGCCGGTTGCGCCGAAGATAACAGCCGCGCCGGTGGAGTCGCCCAGAGGATTGTCGAACTCCTCGTCGGGCAGGTGCTTGAAGTATATTCCCGCGCTCTCGATCATTCTGCCGAGCTCTCTCGTGGTCAGCGAGTAGTCAACATCCGGATAGCCGGACGCCGCCTGATCGTCGCGCTTGGTCTCGAACTTCTTCGCCGTGCAGGGCATGATGCCTACAACGACGATATCCTTCGGGTCGATGCCCATCTTCTCGGCATACCAGGTCTTGATTATCGCGCCGGACATCTGCTGGGGCGATTTGCAGGTCGAGAGGTGATCGAGCATATCGGGGTAGTAATGCTCGCAGTATTTTATCCATCCGGGCGAGCAGGAGGTTATCATCGGGAGCACGCCGCCGTTCTGGACTCTGCCGAGGAACTCGTTTGCCTCTTCGACAATCGTGAGGTCTGCGCCGAAGTCGGTGTCAAAGACCTTGTCGAAGCCGAGACGTCTGAGCGCCGCGACCATCTTGCCCTGAACATTGGTGCCGATGTGCATTCCGAAGCACTCGCCTAGGGTGACGCGGATAGAAGGCGCGGTGTGAACAACGACAAACTTCTCGGGATCGTTGATAGCCTCGAGAACCTTTGCGGTGTCGTCCTTCTCATATATAGCGCCGGTCGGGCAGTTGACGATGCACTGGCCGCAGGAGACGCACGCCACGGAATCGAGCGGTCTCTCAAACGCCGAGCCGATGTGGGTGTCAAATCCGCGGGCATTTGCGCCGATAACGGAGATGTGCTGAGCCTGACATGCTGCGACGCAGCGGCGGCAGAGAATACACTTGCCGTTGTCTCTTATCATATGAATAGCGGAATCGTCGTATTCGTGAACGGGATTTGCGCCGTCGAAGCGCCCCTCGTCGTCAACGCCGAACTCCTTGCAGAGCTGCTGGAGCTCGCAGGTTCCGCTGCGGACGCACGAGAGACACTTTCTGTCATGCGTCGAAAGAATGAGCTCAAGGGTCATCTTGCGGCTCTTGCGGACGCGCTCGGTGTTTGTGAATATCTCCATACCCTCGTTAACGGGGTACACGCAGGCGGTCACGAGCGAACGCGCGCCCTTGACCTCAACCATGCAGATGCGGCATGCGCCGATTTCGTTTATCTTCTTGAGGTAGCAGAGGGTCGGGATCTCAATGCCGGCCATACGCGCCGCCTCAAGTATGGATATGCCCTTGGGTACGCTCAGGGGCATGTTGTTTATCTTTATGTTTACCATTTCCATGCTGTGTTGACCCTCCTTCCTTAACCTTTGCTGATTGCCTTGGCGCGCTTGCAGTTTTCCATGCAGACGCCGCACTTGATGCACTTCGCCGTGTCGATAGTGTACGACGGCAGCTTGTGACCCTCTGCGACATAGTCGGTCTTGCCGATAGCCGAGACGGGGCAGTTTCTGGCGCAGAGACCGCAGCCGATGCACAGATCCTTGTCAATCTTGAAGCTCAGCAGCGCCTTACATACGCCTGCGGGACACTTCTTGTCGACTATATGCGCTATATACTCATCGCGGAAGAACTTGAGGGTCGCAAGGACGGGGTTGGGAGCCGTCTGACCGAGTCCGCAAAGGGAGTTTTCTTTGATGTAATGGGCGAGCTCTTCGAGCTTGTCCAGATCCTCGAGCGTCGCCTTGCCGGCGATGATCTTTTCGAGTATCTCCTGCATTCTTCTCGTGCCGATACGGCAGGGGGAGCACTTTCCGCAGGACTCGTCAACGGTGAAGTCGAGGAAGAACTTGGCTATATCGACCATGCAGTTGCTGTCGTCCATGACGATAAGTCCGCCCGAACCCATCATGCAGCCGATGGCGGTGAGGTTGTCGTAGTCTATCTCGGTGTCCATGAGGCTCGCGGGGATGCATCCGCCGGAAGGTCCGCCGGTCTGAGCCGCCTTGAACTTTCTGCCGTTGGGGATGCCGCCGCCGATGTCCTCGACAATTTCGCGCAGGGTCGTGCCCATGGGGATCTCAACGAGGCCGGTGTGCTTGATGTTGCCGCCGAGTGCAAAGACCTTGGTGCCCTTGGAGCGCTCAGTGCCCATGGAGGCAAAGCTCTCCGCGCCGTGCAGGATTATCTGCGGGATGTTTGCAAATGTCTCAACGTTGTTCTCGGTAGTGGGCTTTCCGAAAAGACCCTTTTCCGCCGGGAACGGAGGTCTCGGACGGGGCTCGCCGCGGTTGCCCTCGATGGATGTCATGAGCGCGGTCTCCTCGCCGCAGACAAATGCGCCTGCACCGAGTCTTATATGAAGGTCGAAGTCGAAGCCGCTGTCGAAGATGTTCTTGCCGAGCAGTCCGAGCTCGCGCGCTTCGTCTATTGCTATCTGAAGTCTCTTGACCGCTATCGGATACTCCGCGCGGACATAGATATAGCCCTCGGTCGCGCCGGTGGCGTAGCCGCATATCGCCATAGCTTCAACGATGCAGTGCGGGTCGCCCTCGAGCACGGAGCGATCCATGAATGCGCCCGGGTCGCCCTCGTCGGCGTTGCAGACGACATATTTCTGATCCGCCTGATTCTTGCGGGTGAAGCTCCATTTCAGACCCGTCGGGAATCCGCCACCGCCTCTGCCGCGCAGACCGGAATCCTTGACTATCTGGATGACCTCGTCCGGGGTGTATTCGGTCAGGCATTTTGCAAGAGCCTGATAGCCGTCCATGGCTATGTATTCATTGATATTCTCGGGGTCGATAACGCCGCAGTTGCGCAGCGCGACTCTCTTTTGCTTTTTATAGAACTGAGTCTCGTTGAGGCTCTTGACGGTGTCGCCGGCGACGGTATCATCGTAGAGCAGATGCTTGACTATTCTGCCCTTGATGAGGTGCTCGTCAACTATCTCCGGAACGTCCTCGACCTTTATCTGGCTGTAGAACGCGCCTTCGGGATAAACAACGACTATCGGACCCAGGGCGCACAGACCGAAGCAGCCTGTCCTGATGACCTTGATTTCGTCTGCGAGACCTTTTTCGGCGATCTCCTTTTCAAACTCGGCAATTATTTCTGCACTGTGAGAAGAAGTACAGCCGGTACCGCCGCAGACAAGAACGTGTGAACGATACATTGATTTTCCTCCTTGTTATTTGGCGATAGCGCCGACCGTAAATTCGCCGACGGGGTTGCCGTTGACGAGATGATCGCTGACGATGCGCGCGACCATTTCGGGCGTTACCTTGACATAGGTGACCTTTTCTTTGCCGGGCTCGAGAACCTCGACTATCGGCTCATACTGGCACATGCCGATGCAGCCGGTCTGCGAGACGGTGACATGGCTGAGATTGCGGCGTGCAATCTCGTCAACGAGTGCGGTGAGCACGGGCTTTGCGCCTGCCGCGATGCCGCAGGTAGCCATGCCGACGAGCACGCGGGTTGTGTATTCGTTGTCTTCGCGGATATTCATATTGGCCTTTGCCTTATCTCTTATTGCGTTAAGTTCAGCAAGTGATTTCATGGTTATTCCTTTCCCGGCGCCGGGCGCCGTCATATGTTTTTTAAAGTAGCGCTGTGTTCTCGTCGATATATTCTTTCATCCACTGCACAACATTCGGATTGTCGAGCGGCACGCCGTCGAGGATATTTTTAATTTCCCGCGTGTCGAGCACGAATTCTTTTTCGTCGGCCGAGCGGCGGTAGATAAAATCCCTGTCGGTGTTCATTGATATGAGCACCGTTACCGTCGAGGTCATGTCCCCGAGGGGAGTGAAGTCTATGCTGTCCGAATGAAATACGGCTTTTGTGGAGGTGCCGACGCCTTTTTTTGAGGTTATCTCAAAACTGCCGCCGGTCTGCTCTGCCGCGAGGCGGAACAGCGGTATGCCCATGCCGACCTTGCGCGTTGTGCGCGTGGTGAAAAACGGATCGCAGACATTTTGAAGCTGTTCTTCATCCATGCCGCAGCCGTTGTCGGAAACCGTGAGCGTGAGAAGATGCTCTTCTCTGCTTTCGCTGACATCTATTGTTATCAGCGACGCCCCGGCTGATATGGAGTTCTGGGCTATATCGAGAATGTTGAGTGACAGCTCGCGCATGGCGTTAAGCGTCCAGGTATTTGTCGAGAATGCCGTCTATCTGATCGGGGGTGAGTCTGCCGTAGACATCGTCGTTGATCGTCATGACGGGGGCAAGTCCGCACGCGCCGATGCAGCGGCAGGCTTCGATGGAGAAGCACGCGTCGTTACTGCACTCGCCGGGGCCGATGCCGAGTCTCTCGCTTATCTTGTCGAGGATAGCCTGCGAGCCTTTGACATAGCAGGCGGTTCCAAGACATACGGAGATGTTGTATCTGCCCTTGGGGCTCAGAGCGAACTGGGCGTAGAAAGTCGATACGCCGTATACCTTCTCGAGCGGAACGTCCATTCCCTCGGCTATCATAGCCTGTACCTCGAACGGAAGATAACCGTAGATGAGCTGAGCCTCCTGCATGACGTGCATCAGCAGGCTCTTGTCGCCGTTGCATTCTGCGATAACGGCATTGAGCTTCTCTTCCTGTTCCTGGGTGCCGGAAAAAGGTATCTTACTGATTTTTTTGAGCATTTGTAGCCTTTCCCTCCTTAGGTTTGAGAAAAATAACAGATAGGCAAAAAGGGGGTTCCTTTTCACATTAAGAGTAATTATATCATGCGGGTTTGAAAATTGCTACAGTTTAAGGAAAAAAATATCGATAAGCTATATACCAATTACATACCCTGCAGGTAGTAATTACCTTTCAACAGATCAATGACCGCCTGCGGCGATGCGCAGGGGAGTTCGAGCTCGGTGCTCGCCGAGCCGACATTTTCGAGGCAGTGCGCGTCGGACGCGCGCAGAAGCCTCATTTTTTGGAGCAGCGGATGCTCTTCAATGAGCCTGTCCGCCTGAGCAAAAGCGGACATCTCGGCGTTTGCGAATCCCCAGCTTTCGTCGAACGAGCCGAGGTTTGCAACCACGCTGAACGACGGGCGGTCAACATGAGCGGGATAGCAGACCCCGCCGAAGCCGGAGACGAGCGGGAAAACCTCGCCGATTGAAATAAAGCTCGCCGTGCTCAGCAGATTCTCCTCGCGCCCGAGAATACCGTCCCTGTCGTCCATTATCAGCTGTTCACCGAAAATATCGAGCCGATTTTTAATCTTCGGCAGGCGCTCGGCAACGTAGCTCGAAAACGCGAGTGCGGAATCGACATCCGGAAACAGGCACACGACGTGGACTTCCTCTGAAGTTGTCAGCTCCATACCGGGCACGAAAGCGATTCCCGCCTCTTCTGCCGCACGCGCCGCGGCGGGGCAGTTGAGCGAAGAGTTGTGGTCGGTCAGCGCAAGGATATCCAGCCCCATGACCTTTGCCATGTTGACAAGGTTATAGGGAGTCATCTCCTCGTCGCCGCAGGGCGACAGACACGAGTGGATATGCAGATCACATAAAAATCCCGGCATAATTCGACTCCGAATATTTTTGCTGGCTTCGTTTGAAGTAATAAGTAAAATGTATATGGTATGGGCGGATGTCGCCCGCGGTTTAGCACAAGTTTATTGACTCGCAGTTTGTATTCGACGCACCGTTGCCGCGCAAGCGGTGGGAAAGGCTTATCATAGCCAACTTTTGAAAACAAATTTTATAACACTGTGGAATTTTATTTTTGCTCCCTTGTGTAAAGGGAGCTGGCTCGGCGTAAGCCGAGACTGAGGGATTGCGGTACAGAACCGACTGATTTTGTGCCTCTTCCGCACAAATCCCCACAATACAGCATATTTATACTTCTTATATTATACATGGTTATATCAATAAATCAACACCTATATATCAATTATGATATGTCTTTTTCAGCTCTTTTGTCGCTTCGCCGCTGAGCAGGCAGAGCGAGATGAGATTCGGCACCGCCATGAGCGCGTTCGCGAGGTCTGAGAGCTCCCATACGAGCTCGAGGTCGGTGACGCATCCGACGAATACCGCCGCGGCGTAAATTATGTTGTATATTTTCGCGCTCTTGGCGCCCAGCAGATATTCGAGCCCGCGCCGCCCGTAATATGACCAGCCGATGAGCGTTGCAAAGGCAAAAATGCAGATACTCACGCAGACAAAAATGCTCCCGGCTTTTCCGAATACGCTGCCGAATGCCGCGGCGCAGGCGAGTGAGCCGTCGCCGTCCGTCGGCGCGCCGGAGACCAAGAGAGTTATTGCAGTCACGGTGCACATGACGACTGTGTCGAGAAAAACCTCGAGTATTCCCCAGCAGCCCTGCTCGGCGGGTGAATCCGTCTGCGCCGTCGCGTGGATTATCGCGTTGCTGCCGAGCCCTGCTTCGTTTGAAAAAACTCCGCGCGCCATCCCGTAGCGCAGAGCTTTTTTTATCCCGTAGCCCGCCGCTCCTCCTGCCGCCGCACGCAGCGAAAAAGCCTCGGATATTATGCGCGAAAACGCCGACGGCACGGCGCGGAAGTTTTTTATTATGACCGCGAAGCTCGCGAGAATGAATATCGCAGTCATGGCGGGAATTATCTTCTCCGCCGCCGAGGCGATCCTCTTGAGCCCGCCGCAGGTTATCGCGAACACGCCGGCGGCGAGAATCAGTCCCGTTATCGCGGGACTCAGCCCGAATGAGCCCGAGAGCGAGAGCGCGGCGGCGTTCGCCTGGGTCATATTGCCGATGCCAAGCGAGGCTATGACCAACAGAACGCAGAAAATTTTTGCCATGTGCCTGAATCCCAGTCCGCGCTCCATATAGACGAACGCGCCGCCCATCCATTCGCCGTTTTCGTCGCGGTATCTGTATTTTATGCCGAGTATGTTTTCACAGCACGCGCTCATCATGCCGATTATCGCGCTTATCACCATCCAGAAAACCGCGCCCGCGCCGCCTGAGGCTATCGCCGCCGCCACGCCGACTATGTTGCCCGTGCCCATGCATGCGGCGAGTGCGGCGGAGAGCGCCTGCGTCTGCGATATCGAGCCTTTGCCGGATTCCCGGCTCTTTTTGCTGAATATACTGCCGAGCGTCGTTTTCATCCATGTGTCGACGTGCGTTATCTGGAAAAATCCCGACCGCACGCTCAGCAGAAGCCCCGTGCCAGTGAAAGCGACGAGCAGCGGGACTCCCCAGACCGCCGAATTTATCGAAGAAACGAGAGAACAAAACGAGTCCGTGGGATCACCTCCGAAAAATGAAAAGGATTGATTTAAAGCGCGAATTAGTATATACTATAATCTGTATAATAAGATTCGCGAAAGGGAACGTGATATCTTGAAGGATTTCGGATTTGTCAAGACCGCGGCGGTCTGCCCGAGGGTGACGGTCGGCGCGGCTGATAAAAATGTTGATAATATGCTGCCGCTGATAAAAGGGGCGGCTTCGTCCGGCGCGCAGATAATCGCCCTGCCGGAACTATGCATAACCGGCTATACCTGCTCCGACCTCTTCTCGCAGGACAGGCTCATCGAAAGCGCGGAGGCCGCGCTCGGCAGGCTCGTTCTTGAATGTGCCGATATTGGCGCGCTCGTGATAGTCGGACTCCCGGTGCGTGTGCGCGGCAGGCTCTTCAACTGCGCCGCCGCGTTCCAGAACGGCAAACTCGTGGGCGTTGTCCCGAAGAGCTATCTGCCAAATTACAACGAGTTCTATGAAAAGCGCCACTTCGTCTCGGGACTTGATACCCCGTGCGATACCGTCACGCTCTGTGGGCAGGAGGTGCCGTTCGGCAACATGCTCTTCTGCGCGGGCAACGGCGCCGCAGTCGGAATTGAGCTGTGCGAGGATATGTGGGTGCCCGTGTCGCCCGGAACAGTCCTTGCGCTCAGCGGCGCGGATATAATAGTGAACATCTCCGCCTCCGACGAAATGGTCACAAAGAACGATTTCAGGCTGAGTCTCATTGAACAGACGAGCGCGCGGTGCTACTGCGGCTATGTCTATTCCTCCGCCGGCATCGGCGAGAGCACGACAGACCTTGTGTTCTCCGGCGCATGTACGATAGCCGAAAACGGCGGCATACTCGCGAGAAACGAGCGCTTTGAGCGAAACGGCGCGGCGGTTTACGCCTGCATCGATGTCAAAAAGCTCGAAGCTCTGCGCCGCAACAGCGAATTTTATGACAACGCGGCTCGCTATGCCGACCGCGATATAAGGCGCGTTGATATAACCCTGCCGGAGCTCAAAGAGAGCGATATTGACAGAAACTTCGACGCGCACCCGTTCGTGCCCTCGGATGAAAAAGTCAGACGCGCACGCTGTGCCGAGATATTCAATATCCAGGCGGCAGGACTCGCGAAGAGAATCGAGCATATCGGGCTCAAGAAAGCGGTCATCGGCATCTCGGGCGGACTCGATTCGGCTCTTACTCTGCTTGTTGCGGACAAGGCGTTTGATCTTCTCGCTCTGCCGAAAGAAAATATAATCTGCATCACGATGCCGGGCTTCGGCACGACGAGGCGAACGAAGTCGAGCGCCGTCACGCTCACCGAGTGCATCGGAGCGCAGCTCAGGGATATAGATATTGTCCCCGCGTGTACTCAGCATATGCGGGACATAGGTCACGATATGAGCATACTAGATGTGACTTATGAAAATGTTCAGGCGCGCGAGCGCACGCAGATACTCATGGACACCGCGAACAAAGAGGGTGCGCTGCTCGTCGGCACGGGCGATTTGTCCGAGCTTGCGCTCGGCTGGTGCACATATAATGCCGACCACATGAGCATGTACGGAGTCAACTGCTCCGTGCCCAAGACGCTCGTGCGATATCTCGTCGATTTCGTTGCGGACGAGAGGGGAGGCAAGCTCGGCGAGGTGCTCCGCGAGATACTCGCGACTCCTGTCAGCCCCGAATTGCTCCCGCCTGACAAAAACGGAAAGATAGCGCAAAAGACCGAGGACACACTCGGCCCCTATGAAGTTCACGATTTCTTCCTATATCATTTCCAGCGCTTCGGCGCTTCACCCGACAAGCTCATGTTCATGGCGTGCCGCGCGTTTGACGGAGTATACAGCCGCGAGCAGATTGAAAAATGGCTCAGACTCTTTATGAAGAGATTCTTCTCCCAGCAGTTCAAACGCTCCTGCATACCGGACGGTCCGAAGGTCGGATCTGTCAGCCTCTCGCCTCGCGGCGACTGGCGTATGCCCTCCGACGCGGATGCCTCCGCATGGCTCGATATCTGATGAAAGGATAAACGAAAATGAAGAAGTTCAAAAGCTTTATCGCCGTTCTGCTCTGCCTTGCCGCCGTATTCTGCACTGCGGGCTGTTCGGCATCAAAAAAGAGCGCGCTGAATATCTCGGGCGCGCAGATAGACTATGAGACGTTTTTATATTATTTCGACCAGGTTCACGCGTTCCCCGAAAAATATGAGCTTGCCGCCGATGCGACGAACGAGCAGATGATCGACGCCGCGATTGAGCTGTGCTGCGAATATGTTGCGGTCAACACGAAACTCTCCGAATACGGGCTGACTCTCTCCGCCTCCGAAAAGCGCTCGGCTTCGAATAATCTTGAAGACCTGTGGCATGTTTTCTCGGGCTACTATGAGAAGCTCGGCGTGTCGAAGCAGACGCTTATGAAGATAGAGACCGCCGACACCTCGCGCAACAGACTTTTCTATTATATCTATGACGAGGGCGGCGAAAAGGCAGTCAGCGAGGACGATATAAAGAAATATTATAACGAGAATTATATCTCCTTCCGCGCCATAACCGGCTATCTCACAACTACCGACGCGAACGGCGACACGGTAGTTATGACTGCGGATCAGAAAGCGGCAATGAACAAGGAGTTCATTGAGCTCTCGACGCGCCTGGGCAACGGTCAGACGATGAACGAGATAGTCGAGCTCTATTCCAAGAAGCATCCGGATTCCACAGTTTCGGATCAGCTCCAGTTTATAAAAAAGGGCACTGATTCCTATCCCGACGGCTTCTTCGAAAAGGTTCAGCAGCTTTCCGTCGGCTCGAACACCGTGCTTATCATGGACAACTATATTTTTCTTATCCTCAGAGAAAATCCCTCGGAGGACGAGGCAAAGCAATACTATGACCGCTACCGCGACGACTGCCTCAAGAGCCTGCGCGGGGACGAGTTCAAGACGATAGTCGAGGGCTACGCCTCCGAGCTTTCGGTCAAGCGCAACGACAGGGTCATAAACAAGGCTGTCAAGGAGGTCCTCAAAGATGGCTGATATAATCAGAAATGAGGTCATCGATGCCGTACTCACACGCCAGACAATAAGAGAGTATAAGCCAATAATGCTCACCGACGCTCAGCTCGACACGCTGACTGCGGCGGCGATGATGGCTCCGAGCGGGCGCAACTGCCAGCCCTGCCATGTCAGATTCATATGCAACGACGCTATGCTGCGCCAGATGCAGATAGATTTCAAGAATATCGTCGGCTGGGACACTCCCGTTCACACGCGAAGCGACAAGAACCCGTTCTATCACAATGCGCCGGTGTTCGCCGCGATATTCGCAAAGCCCGGCAGTCAGATGGATGCCGGAATCATGGTCGAGAACATATGCATCGCCGCAAAGGGACTCGGGCTCGGTACATGTATAGTCGGCAGCGCGGGCGCGCTGTTTGACGACGCCGACAAGGGTGCTTATTGGCGCGGGGAGATCGACATTCCAGTTGATCTTCAGTATATGATAGGCGTTGCGATAGGCGTGCCGGACGAAGTGCCGGAGCAGAAGCCGCGCGACCCGAGTCATTATAAAACGATAAGATGATAAAATAAACTAACCGCCGCAGAGAATAAACTTTGCGGCGGCTGTTTTTATAAATTTTGTTCACTGCATGAAAACCGCCCGTGCCGAAAATCAGCACGGGCGGAATTTAATTTATCTGTTCTTTATGATATGGGGCAGGATGAGAATATATTTGACGAGCATATAGACTATTGCGACCGGGACATTCACGACATTCTTCGTGAAGTTTGAAAGGAAGTCGGTGGGCAGCTCTTCATGCTCCTTGGCTTCGCCCTTGGTGGTCTTCTTTATCGCGTATTCGTCGAACTTCTCGTAGCCGGTTGCCTCGCAGGTCTCGTCGTCAACATCAACGGTGTATGCGCGGTAGATGAGCCTGTCGCCGTCGATGGTGAAGGTGCTGAACATCGACTTGTAGGGCTGCGCGGCAACGGCGGAATTCTTGAGGATAGGCTCCATGGCGTCCTCGTGAACACCGTAGCGCTTTGTGCCGGCGGTGTTGGGCAGGATATGAACCGTGCCCTCGGGATTGAGCGCGTAGGTTATCTCCTCGCCCTTGTAGTTCTCGGTGATGTACTCGGTGGGCTGAATTTTGTCGTCCTTGACCTGATAGGTACGCAGATACATGTGGTCGTGGCCGTTGATGACAACGTCGATATCAAGGCTGTCTATTATGGGCAGCAGGCGCTTGCGCATGATGACGGTGTCGGGCTTGTTTATGTTCTTGCCCGCGGAATAGCAGGCGCGGTGCATGAGGATTATCTTCCACTGCGCGTCAGAAGAGTTCATGTCGTTCTGAAGCCAGTTTATCTGCTCCTCGCTGATGGGATACATATCGTTTGTGTTGAGCACGGCGATATGTGCGTTCGAGTAGTCGAACGAATAGTAGACGCCGGTGATATGATTCCAGCCTGCGCTCTTGTCGAGGTTGAACATATTGTCGAACCAGCCCCAACGAAGGTTGCCCTCGTGGTTGCCGGCGGTCGGCGCCATGGTGATGTTCATGAGTGTGTCGCAGCTCTTCTCATAGAACCAGTCCCATTCCTGATCGTTGCAGTCGTTGACGAAGTCGCCCGCGTTCATGAGAAACTTCGCGTCGGGGCAGACTTGCATCGCGGTGCGCTGAACGGCGCCGCTCTTCGTGAAGTTTATTTCGTTGCCCGCCTGAACATCGGCAAGGGCTATGAACGAAAACGGCTCTTCGCCGTCGCAGGCTGTCTCAAATGTGCCGTTGTTGCTCCAGATGCCGGTCGAAGCGTCGCCGACTCTGTAAACATACTTTGTGCCGGGCTCAAGATTTTCGGCGAGCACCTTGTGGCAGTAGTTCTCTTTCCACTTCGTGCAGGTGCCGGAAAATTTGAGCGCGCCGTCGAAGCTGCCGTTGTATTTTGCAAGGGGCATTACTTCAACATCGCTGCCGCATTTCTCGGTCGTGTACCAGCAGATGCCGCGTCTTGTTTTGGCGTCGCCGTTGATAACAACGCTGATGCGCTTTATCGATCCGTCTGCGCTCTCCTGAGGCATGGCGGAGGCGGCGGGGACTATCATGCAAGCGAGCAGGCAGATTGCCATGACCGCGCTGATTATCCTCATCAGTTTTTTGTTCATCGCATATTCCTCCCAAACTTTTGGTATAGTTATTCTACATCCGATTCGCACAAAAGTCAAGCGAGTTAGCATATGCTCTTTGTGGATAATTTATAATACCTTTTTCATTAATATATGCGGACAGCCCTCTTCAACATCGTGGATCCCGGTGTCCTTGTAGCCGAGCGCTGAGTAGAATCCGGCTGCCTGCTCCTGCGAATGTATCCATATTTTATTGATCCCGCTTTCTGCGGCGTACTTTTCGGCGGCTTTTATTATGTCCGCGCCGAGCCCTCTGCCGCGAAAAGCCTTTCTGACTGCGACTCTGCCTATCATGACCCTGCCGCTCCCGGGGTCTGTGAAAATGCGGCAGACTCCGACGGGGTGACTGCCGTCAAACAGCACGATATGCGCAGCCGTTTCGTCGATATCGTCGAACTCCTCCTCGAAGCCCTGTTCTTTTACGAACACCTCGAGTCTTATCTCTTTCGCCTCGTCCGGGAGCTGATTATAGATTTTAGTTTCCATATAAACACCTCGATTTGTATTATATCACAAAAACGGGCATGAAATTTTGTATATACACACATCGCCGAAATTTGTCCCAAACTGTTGCAAGAGAAGAGAAATAAATATATAATTATCTAAAGAATCATTTACGGCTCTGCGCCGGCGGAGGAATATATAATGGAAAAACTCAGAGTGCTCTTTCAGGGCGACAGTATAACTGATATGGACAGGGACCGCTCGAATATCCGCAACATGGGCAACGGCTATCCGCTGTTCGTTGCGTCGAATTTCCGCGCGGATAATCCGAAGTTTGATATCGACTTTTTCGATCTCGGCATCAGCGGAAACAGGGTCAGCGACCTGCGCGACCGCTGGCAGACCGACTGCCTCGATCTCCATCCCGATGTGCTCTCCGTGCTCATCGGAATAAACGACACATGGCGCAAATATGACAGCAACCTGCCTTCAGAATTCGGCGAGTTCGAGAGCATCTACCGTTCATTGCTCGAAGACGCAAGACGCGAAAACCCGGATATCAAAATAATTATAATGGAACCCTTTGTGCTCCATGTTTCCGAAGAGCGCGCGAGCTGGCGCGAGGATCTCGACCCGAGGATTCAGGCGGTGCGCAGAGTGGCAAAAGATTACGCCGATGCGTTTATCCCGCTTGACGGTCTGCTCAACGCCGCCGCAATCGACACCTGCCCCGAGCAGTGGGCGCCTGACGGAGTCCACCCCTCACCCGACGGTGCGGCTCTGATAGCCCGCTACTGGCTTGAAGCGTTCGACAAGATACTTTGATGAAAGAGAGAAAAATAATGCCTTTTGATAAAAACTTTGTTCCCGCGCTGCGCTTCGCAGTCATAAGCGACATACATATCGACGACGAGGACTGCATCGAGGAACAGCGGTTTGCAAAAGCGCTTGACGACCTCAAAAATCTGTGCTCGTCCGATGAGAGATACAGCGGCTTTGACGCGCTCGTCATCGTCGGCGACTTCGCTTCGCGCGGGTCGGAGATTCAGATGCGCAAGGTCAAGAAGATTCTCGACGCAGGTCTGCCCGCCGATGTCAGGCTGATAATGACCATGGCGAGCCACGAATATATGACCGACGGCGAGGAGAATGCCCTGCGCCGCTTCGATGAGATATTCGGTCTTACTCCCGACACCCACGCAGTGATAAACGGCTTTGATTTCATCGCCGTCACAACGACGAGGGGCTGCCACTTCGACGACAAAAAGCGCGGGTTCATCTCCGCGGAGCTTGAAAAAGCGGCAGAGCGGGACGGCAAAAAGCCGATGTTTTTCTTCCAGCATCCGCATATCACAGACACTGTCTACGGCAGCATCAACTGGGGCGAGGACGAGATAACGGATATTCTTATAAACTACCCGCAGATAGTTGATTTCTCCGGCCACTCCCACGCGCCGATAAACGATCCGCGCTCGGCGCATCAGCGCCACTTCAGCGCATTCGGCACTGGTACGCTGAGCTATTTCGAGCTCGACGAGTTCGACAAGACCCACGGGACTATTCCGCCCGAGGACAGCAGCGCCGCTCAGTTCCTTATAGTTGAGGCGGACGCGCAGGGCAGGGTGAGGGTATATCCCTACGATGTGCTCGGCAGCCGCTTCTTCCCGTATACATGGGAGATAGACGAGCCGTGGAACATAGATTCGTTTAAGTATACCGACGCACGCTATGTCACGGCGGAGAAGCCGTATTTTGAAAACGCCGGGATATCCGTCGAAAACATAACGGCGGACGGCTGCGATATAACCTTCACTCAGGCGACCGGAAAAGAACGCCCGGACAGCTATGATATCTACATTTTAGATTCTGACGGACTGATAAAAAAGCATATGAATATTACTTCGCGCTACTATCTCTCCGATATGCCCGCGGCTCTTACCGAGCACATAGGCGGACTGAAAGCCGGCACGGAGTACAAAATAAAAATAGTTGCAAACAGCTTTTGGCGCACGCGCAGCGACGCTCTGACCGCGCGGTTCGCCACACTCTGAAACACAGGAGCTGATTAAATGTTTTTTGTCTTACCGACAGCGGCGATATTCGCCATATATATCCTCGCGGCAGTTCTGCCCGCGATATTCCTGCTGCGCTATATCTATAAGCACGACACGGTCGACAAGGAGCCACCCGGGCTGCTGTTGTCGCTGATTCTCATGGGTATCGTTGCGGCGCTGATGTCGATAGTGCTCGAAATAATCGGCGAGAAGATACTCAACGATCAGATAAGCCAGGATGACAAATATTATAAAATCATTCTTGCGTTCGCAGTCGTTGCGGTCGTCGAAGAGGGAACAAAGTTCCTGCTGATGAAGCTCAAGACATGGAAGAATCCGAATTTCAACTACAGCTTTGACGGGATAGTTTACGCCGTCTCCGTCTCGCTGGGCTTCGCCGCGTTCGAAAATATAAAATATGTCATGAACTTCGGTCTGTCCGTTGCGCTCCCGCGCGCGGTGCTCGCAGTACCCGGTCATATGGGATTCGCGGTCTTTATGGGTCTGTTCTACGGGCGCGCCAAGCTCTTCTCCGACCTCGGCTGCAAGGGCAAAAAGGTGATGAATCTCCTCGCCTCTTATCTCTCTGCAGTGTTCCTGCACGGGTTCTATGACTCCTGCGCCATGATAGGCAACACCCTCTCGACCGTGATATTCATCGCGTTCGTGGCGCTGATGTATGTCATAGTTATAAGCCTGATAAAGCGCGAATCGCGCAACGACAGAAGAATTTGAAATCTACCGTCAGCCGGCAGTTATCTGCCGGCCGGCGGTTTTGCGTTTATAAGAGCTGAAATATTGTTTTATTATTACTTTCCGAAAAAGAAGTATTCGGAGGGTCGGCAGTAGCACGGAGAAAAATTTACGGATTTATCGAAAAACGCCGAAAAAATAAGTATAAAAGCCCGAAAAAATCAGCCGATTTTGTGAATTTTTCGCCGTATCTCCGGTATGCAATTGACTTTGCGGCATAGAATGTGGTAGAATACAGTGCAAGAGGATAACCGGTGCGGGACACCGGCTCTGAATATTTTTATCAATATTAAAAAGGAGGAATGAAGGTTGACTGATCAGAAAACAATGGCGTACATTAACCTTTATGCTGTCTTGGGAACTTTGGAGAATCTCTGCGAGATAGTTCCGGAGGCGAGCGCAATGCTCACCAACACCAAACCCATCTCCATCGGCTTTGAAGTGAAGGACGGCCCGAGCGCCACAATAACCTTCAAAAACGGCAGATGCAGGATGGAGCAGGGCGTCAGCAAGTGCGACGTCAAGCTGCCTTTCTCTTCCTGCGAAAAATTCAACGGTCTTATCGACGGAACCGTAACCCCCATCCCTTCGAAGGGATTCCAGCACATCAAGTTCCTCCTCAAGACCTTTACCCCCTTGACCGACCTGCTTGCAAAATATATGCGTCCTTCGCCCGAGGATCTTCAGGACAGAACCTTCTTCGAGCAGAGCACCACGCTCATGCTCTATACCATTGCCGTCGCTATCTCCCAGATAGCCAATAACGACAAGATAGGTCAGTTCTCGGCATCCCATATCGTTGACGGCGAGATAGGCTTCGGCATAAAGGACGGCCACGCGGTCACTATCCGCGCGAAGAACGGCCGCCTCGTTACCATCAAGAAGCGCTGCGAGAATCCGCGCGCCGAGATGGAGTTCGCTTCAATGGATCTTGCAAGAGACCTCTTCGACGGAAAGATAAACGCCGTTGCCTGCATCGGCATGGGCGCTATCACCATGAAGGGCATGATCTCGATGATCGACAATATGAACAGACTGCTCGACAGAGTTGCTCTGTACTTGGCATAAGGGAGGGGAACTTTAATGAGCTTCAAGATTAACGATTACACAAAGAGCAGAGAGATGTTCGAAAGAGCCGAAAAGGTCATTCCTTCCGGCGTTTACGGCCACCTCGGCCCGGCAGAGGGCTGCTTCATCCCCGTCAGCGCGTTCCCGCTTTTCGGCGACAGAGCGCAGGGCTCCTATTTCTGGGATGTTGACGGCAACAAATTCATCGACTATATGTGCGCTTACGGCCCCAATGTCCTCGGTTACAATGACCCCGACGTTGACGCCGCCGCTCTCGAGCAGGCAAAGAAGTGCAACTGCACCACCTCTCCGTCCTACAAGGCGGTTGAGTTCGCAGAGCTGCTTGTTGACACCGTCAACTGCGCAGACTGGGCTTTCTTCGCAAAGAACGGCAACGATGTCACCACCGCCGCTATCATGACCGCAAGAGCCCACACCCACCGCAAGAAGATAATCTTCATCAACGGCTTCTATCACGGTATTTCGCCCTGGACCCAGAAGGTCGACTATCCCGGTGTTCTTGAAGAGGACGTTGCGAACAATATCTATATCGACTGGAACGATATCCCGGCTCTCGAGAGAGCTATCGCCGAGAACGAGGGCGAGATAGCTGCGTTTATTTCAACTCCCTATCTCCACGGCAACTTCTTCGACAACCAGCTTCCCGCAGACGGTTACTGGCAGAAGGTTCGCGAGCTCTGCACAAAGAACGGCATTGTCCTCATCGTCGACGATGTCCGCGCAGGCTTCCGTCTTGACCTCGCCGGCAGTGACCACTTCTACGGCTTCGAGGCAGACCTCATCTGCTTCTGCAAGGCTCTTGCAAACGGCTGGAACGTCTCCGCCCTCTGCGGTAAAGAGTTCCTCAAGAGCTCTATCAGCAGCCTGTCCTATACCGGCAGCTACTGGCTCAGCGCAATCCCGTTCGCCGCAGGTATCGCCTGCATCAACAAGATGAAGAAGCTCAACACTCCCGCCCTCTTCCGCGAGAAGGGTCTCAAGGTCGGCGAGGGTCTCAAGGCTGCTGCCGCGAACAACGGCTTCCATCTTGTAGTCTCCGGCGAGCCGTCGCTGTTCTATCTGCGCCTTGCCGATGACGATTCTCTCATGCTCCATCAGGAGTGGGTCGCAGAGATGGTCAAGCGCGGCATATTCATCACGAGCCACCACAACCATTTCCTCAACGCCTCCCTGACCGACGAGGATATAGCTCACACCGTTGATGTTGCGGAGGATGCGTTCAACACCCTGCGCAAGAATCACCCCGAGCTTGCCTGATAAAATTATGAAAAAAATCCCGTCCTGTCTTTACAAGACGGGGTTTTTTATGTTATCATATATAAAAATAGTTTCGCGCGCGCTCATGGGTTTGGATATTTTGCCCTTTTGAGTAATTTTTGCCGTGCGCGGGACATATATTTCATCCGGCGGATATTCCCGGACAAAAAACGGAAGCTTTGTGATTTGCGGGGGCACCCGTTCATTCACTCAGACGATAAAAATGTTTTCTGTAAGGAGGAAATGTAAATGCCATTATCAAAGCAGGAATGGTTAGCGCTCGAAAAGAAGGCTCACGAGCTGCGCAGACTTTGCCTCGACACCACTTACTGGGCGGGCAGCGGTCATATCGGCGGCGGCATGAGCGTCATGGATATGCTTACCGTTCTCTATCACAAGTACATGAGACTCGACGTCAAGAACCCCAAGTGGGAGGACAGAGACCGTTTTATCCTCAGTAAGGGTCACGCGGGTATAGCTTACGCTCCCGTGCTCGTCGATTTCGGCTGGAACGATCCCGAGCAGCTCAAGACCTTCAACCACACGAACTCGAAGATGGGCATCCACCTCGATTCGAACAAGGTCGTCGGCGTTGACGCCTCCACCGGTTCTCTCGGCCACGGACTTCCGATAGCTGTCGGCACCGCTCTTGCCGCAAGAGTTCTCGGCAAGGATTACAAAACATACTGCATCCTCGGCGACGGCGAGTGCGACGAGGGTTCAAACTGGGAAGCCGCTATGTCTGCTTCCACCTTCAAAGTCACCAATATGATCTCCTTTGTCGACCGCAACAAGTGCATGATCGACGGCAGAACAGAGGATGTCATGAAGCTCGAGCCCTTCGCCGACAAGTGGCGTTCCTTCGGCTTCATCGTCAAGGAAGTCGACGGACACAACTTCAAAGAGCTGTGCGACGCTATCGACTTCGCTCTTGAGAACAAGACCGATTCTCCCGTCATGATAATTGCCGACACAATAAAGGGCGCCGGCATCAACTTCATGGAGGATAACTATCAGTGGCACTACGGCGCTATTGATGAAGAGAAGTATAAGAAAGCTATAGACAGCCTTGACGCCTACTATGAGGCACGCAAGGCAAGAGCTGAAAAGGAGGGCGAATAATATGGCAGGCGGAATGACCTATACAGCCGTTGAATCAACCGCTCTTTCCACCGCGGAATATTACGGCAAGACCCTTGTTGAGCTCGGCGCAGAGCATCCCGAAGTTGTCGCGCTGACCGCTGACCTCGGCAAATCAACAAAGATCGGTATGTTCGGTGAGGCTTATCCGGACAGATTCTTCAACGTCGGTATCGCAGAGCAGAACATGTTCGGCGTCGCCGCAGGTATGGCGAGAGCAGGACTCGTTCCTTTCCTTTCGACCTTCTCGGTCTTCGCTTCTCTGAGAAGTGCCGACCAGCTCCACACCGACATCTGCTATCAGAATGTCAACGCTAAGATAATCGCTACCCATTCGGGTACTTCGTTCGGTCAGGCAGGCTCGACCCATCACGCTATCTGCGATCTCGCAGTTACCCGTGCTATGCCCAACCTCACCGTTATCTGCCCCGCAGACGGTATGGAGACTGTCAACGCAGTCCGTGCGGCATATGAGACCCCCGGCCCGTTCTATATCAGAATCAACAGAGGCTTCGACCGCGTCCTCTATAAGGATACCGATTACGGCTTCGAGCTCGGCAAGGCAGTCACTCTTAAAGAGGGCACCGACATCACCGTTATCGCTTGCGGCTCCTGCGCATTCCAGGCTCTCCAGGCGGCTAACTTCCTTGAGAATTCGGACGGTCTTAAGGTCAGAGTTCTCGATATGCACACCATCAAGCCCATCGACCGCGAGGCTATCCTCAAGGCTGTTATGGAGACCCGCCGCATAATCACCGTTGAGGATCACAATGTCATCGGCGGTCTCGGCAGCGCGGTTGCAGAGGTTGTTGTTGAGTCCGGTAAGGGCTGCGCATTCAAGCAGCTCGGTATCCAGGATAAGTTTGCTCCCATCGGACTGCATGAGGACATCATGTCCATGCTCGGTATCGACTCCAACGGTATCGTTGACGCTGTCCGTGAGGTCATGGGCAAGGACTTCGAGCTTGATGACGATTGGGACGACGAGGTGTAATAGCTTCGCCCGTATCCCGATAAGGAAAGGAATGATTATATGGCATCAAGAGATGAGATTTTTACTAATAAACTTTTTCTCAACGCTGTCCTTCCGCTCATCAAGGTGATTGCAAACGACGTTCCCTCGCTTGCAAAGAAGTTTGAGCACGCGCACGGCGTTATGCAGGTCAGTGCTCTCGATCCCGACAGCCCGGACGGCAAGGTGGCTACCCATTTCGTAGTCAACTGCGGCGAGTGGCTCGTTCACAACGATAAGGTGGACACCGCTCCCCACATCGAGCTTGAGTTCAAGAGCATCGAGGCTATGAACGCATTCTTCAAGGGCAAGATGAGCCTCGCGACCCTGCCCAAGATGAAGGGTATTGCAAAGCATCCCGGCCTGTTCGCCTCGTTCATGGCAGTGCTTCTGAAGATGTCCTCGCTGCTTACCGCAAAGGGCATCCCGGAGGACGAGGACACTAAGGCTCTGCTCGTCAAGTGCTACTTCTATCTGCTTTCGAGCGGCATCAGCCAGCTCAACAAGCTCGGCCATCCCGATGTTCACGATTGGGCGCTCAAGAGCCCCGACCGTGTCTATGCGTGGGCTGTCAACGGCCACGATGAGCTTTCGGCTTATCTGCGCATAAAGGCGGGCAAATCGAGAGCCGGCAGAGGCGTTTACAAGAGAGCTATGCCTTTCTTCACCCTCCGCTTCGATTCTCTCGACAGCGCGCTGGGCATCCTGCTCGGTCTTGACGATATGCTTGACTCCGCGAAGAAGGGCAAGCTTATCATGGAAGGCGCACCCGAGTTCGGCGCTCAGATCGGCGAGTATATGCTCACCGTCGCCGGATTCATCCAGTAAGAGAAAACATAACAAAATTCCGCCGTGTCTTCGGATGCGGCGGTTTTTTATATGACGATAACATAATATTTTGCTAAAATATCCCATTCTCCGTTCACTGGTGACAAAAATTGAAAACTATCAGCGGCTTAAACGGAAAAAACTTGCAAAATCAAAGCGCAGGCTTTATAATCTAAGCATAACTCCCGCATGAATATCCGCCTCGGCTAATCGCCGACAGGGCGGAGAAAATGCAGGTAATTTCAAGGAGGAAACGGAAATGAAATACGCATTCGTAAACGGCGTTATTCTCGACGGCACTCAGGATATGGAGCCCCAGTCCGGCAAGATAATTCTTGTCGACGGCGAGAAGATAACCGCCATAGTCGACGCGGGCGCGGATATCTCCGGATATGAGAAGATAGACCTCGGCGGAAAGTACATAATGCCCGGCCTTATCAATATGCATATCCATCTTCCCTCGAGCGGAAAGCCGAAGAAGAAGGAATCCGACCCGAAGAAGCTTGTCAAAATTATGACGAGCAACAATCTTTTACGCAAGATAATCAAGGCTGTCTGCCGCAGCGCGGCTCAGATGCAGCTCAACAGCGGCGTTACAACCATCAGAACCGTCGGCGGAGTTGAAAACGCCGATTCGAGCATCCGCGACGATATAAACGCCGGAAAAACCGTCGGTCCGAGAATACTCGCGGCTAACATGGCTGTCTCCGTCCCGGACGGACACATGGCGGGTTCGCTTGCCTATGTCGCCGAGAGCGCAGAGCAGGCGAGAGACTTCGTCGCGAAGATTGCCGAGGATAAGCCGGATCTGATAAAGCTCATGATAACCGGCGGCGTGCTTGATGCAAAGGTCAAGGGTGAGCCCGGCGTGCTGAAGATGCCCCCCGAGTATGTCAAGGCGGCTTGCGACGAGGCGCACAAGCGCGGACTTATGGTCGCCGCCCATGTTGAGAGTCCCGAGGGCGTACGCGTTGCGCTTGAAAACGGCGTCGACACCATCGAGCACGGCGCAAAGGCGGATGACGAGATAATCTCGCTCTTCAAAGAGAAGCACGCGGCGCTCATAACGACCCTTTCTCCTGCGCTTCCCTATGCGCTGTTTGATCGCTCCGTCAGCCACGCAACCGAGCTTTCGCAGTTCAACGGTGAGGTTGTCTTTGAGGGCATAATCGACTGCTCCAAGAAGTGCCTTGCAAACGGTATCCCCGTCGGACTCGGAACCGACACCGGCTGCCCGTTCATCACTCACTACGATATGTGGAGAGAGCTTGTCTATTTCCACAAGTACTGCGGCGTGTCAAATAAATTCGCACTCTACACCGCAACGAAGAGAAACGCGGAGATAGCGCATATTGATAATATCACCGGCACCGTCGAGCCCGGCAAGTGCGCCGATCTTATAGTCACCAACGCGAACCCGATCGACGATCTCAAGACTCTTCGCAACGTGAAGATGGTCATGGCGAGGGGACACCTTATCCGCGAGCCCAAGGTCAAGAAATATGAGAACGTTGAGCGCGAGCTCGACAAGTTCCTTTAATACCGTTTTAATGAGTGGATAGATGTAAAATGAGTCCGATAATCGTTTCAACTTTCGGCGCGTTCACCGCGCTGTTGCTGGTTTTCGCCATTTAGGAGATACTGGCAAAGGTGACAAAGGGCTGGGTTCCGTCAGTGCTTGTCATCATGATACTTATGCTCGTCGGCTTTTCGACCGGGATTTTCCCGAAGACCATTATAGACGACGCCGGCGTGTCAGATGCGCTGTTTAAAGTCGCCTGCGGTCTGCTCGTCATCCATCTCGGCACGCTTATAAGCCGAAAAGAGATGGCGGCGCAGTGGAAGACGGTCATAATCTCGCTCGGCAGGGCGATGTCGGTGCAGCGCTGCAGCTGCGCGGGCTTCGGGGATTCGACGGACTTCGGGATATACACCTTTCCCGGCGCGAAGCCCGGGGAGAGCGAATATTTCAAGCCCGTGACCGCCGAGAGCAAGAATGAACTGCTCGGATATATCGACAATTTCGAGAACTGGGTTAATGTCACGCGCGAGGGCGATGATGACAACGCGCTTGTTGTGAACTATCATTTTTCGCGCGACGATATCGATGAGGGCGACTATCTCTATATTTACGACCGCGAAGGCAAGCCGATAGGCGACGGAGCCTATTCAAAATACGATTATTACAACGTCTACTTCTTCGATTCGCAGACGACAACACTGTATTATTTCCACAATAATATATAATGGGAAAAATAATTGAGGCTTTTCGGTCCGTTTCTGCGTTTTCACGGTTGAAAATTATGTGAAAATGCATTAAAATAGATATAGAATCTATGAGGAGGACTGACTATGGAAAGCTTCAGACATATGCCTCTTGAAAACATACAGAACTGCCGCGACCTCGGCGGATATCCGATAAAGGGCGGCGGCTTCACGAAATACGGCAGGCTGCTGCGCTGCGGCAGACCGCGCGCGTCAACGCAGAGCGATATGGAGTTCTTCCGCGAATACGGGATAAAGAATGTTTTCGACCTGCGCGGCGATTCCGAGGCGATATCCATGCCGTCGGAGTTTGCCGATTATCCGGGCGTGAATTACTATCATTTCTCCCTGCTCGAAATAAACCCCGCTTCGCCGCATATGGAGATGTCGATGCCAGAGGTGTATGTCACGAGCCTCAACGAGTGCAAGGGCAACTATGCACGCCTGTTCTCCGCGCTGTCTCGCGTAGACGCCCCGTCGATGTTCCACTGCTTCCTCGGCAAGGACAGAACCGGCATAACCGCCGCGCTGATACTGCATTTAACAGGCGTATATTTTGAGGATATCGTTGCGGATTACCGCATCTCCTCGACCTATCTCGAACCGTTTTACCGCCGCGAGATGGAGAGAAAAACGGGGCTTGTCCATGAGAGCGACATGTCGCATCTTGGCTCCCCGTCGGAGAATATAACCGCAGTGTTTGAATATCTCTCGCGCCGCTACGGCTCGGTCGAGGACTATTTCCTCTCCGCGGGCCTCATTTCGGACGAGATAGACGCAGTCGGCAGAATACTCAGATAAATATTTTCAACAACAAAACCCTCCGTCAGGCAATCCCGGCGGAGGGTTGACGTGTTCTTATGTTGATTACAGCGATGCGAGGAAAGTGTCGGTGTCGGTAATCTCGGCATCGTAGGTGCCCTTGAGATAGCTCAGACCGTACTCATAGTCCTCTGCGGTGAAGGAATTGGTTGCGTCCTTAATAGCAACAACGTCATAGCCGAGCTGATATGCGTCGGCGGCGGTGTGACACACGCACATATGAGTGTGCAGACCGGTCAGAACAACGGTGTTGACGCCGAGCTCTCTGAGGAGAAGGTCAAGGTCGGTGTGGAAGAAACCGCTGTAGCGTCTCTTGGGAACGACATAGTCGCTCTCGCAGAGTCCGAGCTCGGGAATGACTTTCGCGCCCTCGGTGCCCGCTATTGCGTGGTCGCCCCAGAACTTGAGCTCGTGGTCGATGCCCTTGAGATGAGCGTCGTTGCAGAAGATGACCGGTATGTTCTTCTCTCTTGCGCCGTTGAGCAGTTCTGCGGTCTTGGGGACTATTGCAAGACCTCTGTCGCACTTGAGTGCGCCGGTTACGAAATCGTTGAGCATATCAACGACGAGAATTGCGTACTTCTTTTCCATAATATTTACAGCTCCTTGTGTGTTATGATTAAATTATACCGATTTAATTTTCCGGTGTCAATGACAATAAACACAAAGAAAACGCTCTTTTACAATAGGTGTTTGTGTGATATAATTTATTCATATCAATTTCCCGGGAAACGGAGAGCGTTTATGGCAACTGTGCTCCTGGCAGTGATATTCATAGCCTATATCGGGCTCGGAATACCAGATTCTTATCCGGGCTGCTGAGCATAAAGCTCTCGGGTAAAAAAGTCATGGTCATAGGCCAGTGCGTGACCCTCGCGGCGATACTGCTGATTATGTTCAGGCTGCCAATGGCGGCGACATATGCGGCACTTGCGATGTATGCTGTGATGATGATATCGACTGCGTTTTTCATACGCAGACCGGCAGATAAATAAAAAGGAGAAAAATATGAAAACGACTCAGGTTGCCGCCGCCCTCATCTGGCAGGGCGACAGATTCATGATATGCCGTCGCCCTGCGAACAAGGGCAACGCTCTTTTGTGGGAGTTCGTCGGCGGAAAGCTCGAACCGGGCGAGACGCATCAGCAGGCACTCATTCGCGAATGCCGCGAGGAGCTCGGTATAACGGTGGAGGTCGGCGACGAATTCTGCGACGTCTACCATCAGTATCCCGATATATATGTCCACCTCATCGTGTTCAATGCGAAAATAGCCGAGGGCACGCCTCAGCTGCTCGAACATTGCGGACTCGAATGGATAACGCCGCAGGAGATAAAAAACTATGCCTTCTGCCCGGCGGATAAAGACATACTCCAAAAAATAATCAATACACATAAAGAAAAGCCACGGCTTTGATGCCGTGACTTTCTAAGAACTTCAATTTTTTGTTTTATAGCTTTCGTCAACTTCACACAGCTCGTCAAATGAGTCAATTTCAATAGTATCGCTGAATGAGCACTTGCGAACATATATGTTTGACTCTTTGGCGTAGAAATGACACAGAACATCATCCCAGAAGTGGTCTTTTCCGCCGAGCGTGTTGTTGAATATTTCCTCGACACATTTGCAGAAGAGCTTTCCGGTTTCTTCGTCATAATACGAAATTCCGTACATATGGAAGCAGTTTTTTCCGCCCTTGTGCAAATCAGTGATTTTCATGTTTTCGTCAGCGTCAAAACACCAGTCGGGTGTTTCTTCGCACGGAACGCCGAGATAATTGCTGCGGTATTGATATTTTGTTATCAGCTTTTTATTTATGAGATATATGTCTGATTCGAATATATATGATCCGCCGATAAGATTGCGGACAAGATACGCAGAAGAAATATTGTTATATGACTTGTAATATGGGTTGTCCACAAATTTTATAAAGGGATATTTTATTTTTAACTGCTCAAAGCATTCGCCGAGATATCCGCGAACTATAATGATGTCTTCGATTCCGACATCAATACAGGCGTCAATAAGTGTGTCAATTATGCGTGTTCCGTTGACACGCACGAGCGGTTTGGGACAGCTCAGCGTTATCGGCATCATGCGCGAACCCATGCCCGCAGCGATGAATATGGCTCGTTTAACCCTATAAGGTTCCAGCGCAGCAAGCCCGGATTCCGTTATTTTGCCGTTGCTTATAAATCCGTCAGATTGTAGCTGCCGAATAGTATCGGTGCCTGCGCCGGAAAGAGGTGCATCGGCTTGTGCGGCTATTGATAGTATTTCAAATTGTTCTTTGGTTAGCATATTATATCTCACCCCGTATTTGTTATTTTGAATAGGCTTTATACCAGTGAACGGATTTTTGCTGATCGGCAGGCGGAGGTGTCATATAATCTCCGTAGAATTGGGTTAGGATTTTGTCGTATTCCGAATATATCGGGAATTCAGTGTTTTCAAAGCTGCATACCGTGAGCTTTGAAAATAAATCCGGATTATAGAAGGTGTGGCATTCAAAATTTTCAACCAAATAGTTACCGCTTTTGTTTTTTGAATGCATGAGATCAATTCTTTTGAGAATCAGTCGCCTGAATGGGAACGTAAACAGCTTAAACAAAAATTTAACGATATATCTCGGGCTGGGTGACATGTGGTGCGACATCTTGTGCCCGAGAATACCGGCTATTTCAACTTTTCTGTCGATGCGTTTGCTTTCAGATTCCATCTGTGCCTTCAGCTTGTCTCCTTCGCCATCGAAATTGCAATAGTCAAGCGGAAAAATATCAACAAACAGCCCCATATCTTTTTCTGCACGCCAGTCCTCGCAGATTGATGTTCTTTTGTCTACCATCTTAGAATAGAGGAAATAGTAGTCCTTGGAGTATCTGTAACTTTTTACTTCAAAGTCGCCGTCATCATATTTGAGAGCCAATAACTTTTCGTAGTCTTCTCTCTTCATGAAAACATCGATGTCATCGTCCCACGGGATAAAACCCTTGTGCCTTATCGCGCCAAGCATCGTTCCGTATGCGAGGGAATATTCAAGACCGTTTTCATTGCATATGCTGTCGAATTTTTTGAGTATTCCGAGCTCGACTGCTTTCATCTCGTCGAGCGTAAGCTCTTTTACTGCCATATAATTGCCCCCATAATTTTCACTATGGCTTTATTGTATCATTGCAAAGCAAATTTTTCAACAAAAATTAATTGAAAGTTTTTTCAGTGTATTGACACGAGCCAAAGCAAGTTTTTTGATTTAGGATTGTAAATATGGTATAATTATAGGGATATGAATGCAGAAAGAGGTTATATTATGCAGCTTGTTCTTCCGTTTGAACATATGGCAAAGGCGGCGCAGTATATGGAGCCGTCGGTTTTTGAATATGTCCGCGAGGGTGAGATAGAGAGTTTCGAGAGCTTTGAAAAGTTCGATTTCCTTGCCTTTGACTGGTACGATGTCCACAGCGAGCGCACCGAGGACTATAAAATGCTCGCCTATGTCAGCCGCGAGAATCTGATAATTTTCACAGAGGGAGCGGCGGGCGACACGGCAAAGAAGATAATGGACGGGCTCGCGGCGGAGAATCCGGAGCTCAGATCCGAGCAGCTGCTCTACAGATTCTTCGTCCGACTTTTAAACGGCGATATGGATTGCCTCTCGAGGCTCGAGAATGAAATAGACGAATACGAAAATGTCTATCTTTTCAAGAGTGAGTCCGGCAAGGATGTTTTTGAAAAGCTGTCCGCCTGGCGGCGCGAGCTGCTGAGAATAAAGCGCTACTATGAGCAGCTGACTTTGATTTTTGACGAAGCTTCTGCGAACGACAATTCCGTATTTTCGAACTCTGCGGCGAAACGCTTCGCCATTCTCAAGAACCGCACCGACCGCTATCTCCAGACGGTGCAGAATCTGCGCGATGTTATCGAGCATCTTCAGGAGGAATATCAGGCGCAGCTGTCTATCCAGCAGAACGATCTGATGAAGCTTTTCACGGTTGTGACTGTTATCTTCCTGCCGCTGACACTGCTCACGGGCTGGTACGGCATGAACTTTTCCGGTATGCCGGAGCTCAACTGGGAATATGGATATCTTGTGATAATTGTCGTGAGTATCGTTGTGCTCGTTGCGCTGATACTGTTCTTCCGCCGGAAGAAGTGGCTTTGAGATTTTGAAAAATTTTTGATTTGCCTATTGACAGGGTAGGCAATATGTGCTATATTGTATCCAACATACCGCCGAGGTAGGCATATGAAAGGAGAGAATGTTATGAAAAAGACCGCCATGAGCCGAATGAACCGCTGTAGCTGCGCCTGTTGTCAGTGCGCGTGTTTCGTCATGTCTTTTTCCGATATGTCCTCCAAATGCGGGTCGTTGAACTGATCCGAAAAAACGGCTTTTGACCGGGGACACTCATCGGAGTTCCCCGGTTTTTTTATTGCGCCGCGGAACTCAGAATCTCAACTAACTAACTTCAAAGGAGCAATTTATTATGTCAAAGATTTATACCTCAGCAGACCAGCTTATAGGAAAGACCCCTCTTCTCGAACTGACCCACATTGAAAAGAAATACGGACTCAAGGCGAAGGTGCTCGCAAAGCTCGAGTATTTCAATCCCGCAGGCTCCGTCAAAGACAGAATCGCCAGAAAGATGCTCGACGACGCAGAGGCGGCGGGCAAACTCACCCCCGATTCTGTTATTATTGAGCCGACCTCCGGCAATACCGGCATCGGTCTCGCCTCCGTCGCCGCCGCGCGCGGATATCGCATAATTATCGTTATGCCCGAGACGATGTCCGTCGAGCGCCGCCAGCTGATGAAAGCATACGGCGCCGAGCTTGTGCTCACCGAGGGCGCAAAGGGCATGAAGGGCGCGATAGCCAAGGCTGACGAGCTCGCAAAAGAGATACCGAACAGCTTCGTGCCCGGTCAGTTTGTCAACCCCTCGAACCCCAAGGCTCACTATGAGACCACGGGTCCCGAGATTTTTGAAGACACCGATGGCGAGGTCGATATCTTCGTCGCAGGCGTCGGCACCGGCGGCACCATCACGGGCGTCGGCGAGTATTTAAAAGACAAGAAGCCCGGCGTAAAAATCGTTGCAGTTGAACCCGAGACCTCGGCAGTGCTCTCGACAGGTGTTGCGGGCGCGCATAAGATACAGGGCATCGGCGCAGGCTTCGTACCCGATGTGCTCGACACAAAGGTCTATGACGAGATAATCCCCGTCAGCAACGAGGCAGCATTCGAGGCCGGCAAGCTTATCGGCAAGAGTGAGGGTGTGTTGGTCGGCATATCCTCCGGCGCCGCCGCTTATGCCGCGATAGAGCTTGCAAAGCGCCCGGAGAACGAGGGCAAGACGATAGTTGTGCTCCTGCCCGACACAGGCGACCGCTATCTGTCGACTCCGCTTTTCCAGGACTGATAAATAATTTCCCCATAGGCTCCGGCTCTTTTGCCGGGGCTTTCGGGCTTTTTTGAGAGGAAGAATATGAGCTTTAACCCCGATAACCCGCGCCGCAAGGCGCTCATCGCGATGAGCGGCGGAGTGGATTCGTCCGTCGCCGCCTATCTCGCGATTGAAAGCGGGCTTGACTGCATCGGCGTGACGATGAAGCTTTTTAATAACGAGGACGCAGGGGTAAGCCGCGAAAAGAGCTGCTGCTCGCTCGAAGATACGGAATATGCGCGCGGCGTCGCCTACAGACTCGGGATGCCGTATTATGTCTTTAATTTCACTGCGGATTTCAAAGAGCAGGTCATGCGCCGCTTTGTTGAAGCCTATGAGCGCGGTGTGACCCCGAACCCATGCATAGACTGCAACAGATATCTGAAATTCGACCGCCTCTATCGCCGCGCAAAAGAGCTCGGCTGCGAATATGTTGTCACGGGTCACTATGCGCGAATCGAAGAAGAAAACGGCAGATTCCTGCTGAAAAAGGCGGTTGATCCGACAAAAGATCAGAGCTATGTGCTCTATTCAATGACGCAGGACGAGCTGCGGCACACGCTGTTTCCATTGGGCGGCATGACGAAAACGCATACGCGCGAGCTTGCGCGCAAGCTCGGCTTCTATAACGCCGACAAGCCGGACAGCCAGGATATCTGCTTCGTGCCGGACGGCGATTACGCCTCGTTTATCCGCTCATTTACGGGCAGGGATTATCCGCGCGGCGAGTTCGTTGACAAAAGCGGAAATGTGCTCGGCAAGCACAGGGGACTTATAGGCTACACTGTCGGTCAGCGCAAGGGACTCGGAATAGCTCTGGGCGAGCCGAGATATGTGACCGCCCTGCTGCCAAAAGAAAACCGCGTCGTACTCGGCAGCAATGAAGACTTGATGAGCCGCGAACTCGACGCGAAGAATTTCAATTTTATTGCCTTTGATACCCCACCTGCGGAGTTTCGCGCGAGCGCGAGGGTCAGATACAGGCAGGCGGAACAGCCCGCGACCGTGCGCGTCACGGGCGAAGACACAGTGCATATAACATTCGACGAGCCGCAGCGGGCAATAACAAAAGGTCAGGCGGTTGTCGTCTATGACGGAGATGTGGTTATCGGCGGCGGAGAGATCTGCTGAGTGCGAAACGGAGGAATATTTATGATGATATCAACGCGCGGACGCTACGCTCTGAGGGTGCTTGTTGACCTTGCGGAGCACAGCGGCGGTCTTGTCCCGATGAAGGATGTCGCGGCGCGCCAGGGCATCTCAAAAAAATATATGGAACAGATAATGGCTCTGCTCGTTAAGGACGGATATGTTGAGGGCGTTCACGGCAAGGGCGGCGGATACAGGCTCGGCAGACCGCCGGAGCAGTGTGTTGTCGGCGATATTCTGCGCCTGACCGAGGGCAGCCTCGCTCCCGTCGCGTGTCTCTCATGCGAAGAACCGTGCGAGCGCGCGGACAGCTGCCGCACCATTGGAATGTGGCGCAGGTTCGAGGAGATAACGAACGAATACTTTGACGGCATAACAATAAAAGACCTGATGAAAACCGAATAATAAAGAAGCCGCGTTCTGTTTTTAATTTGAACGCGGCTTTTGCATATGAAAAAGGCTCCCGCCCGTTTGGGTGAGAGCCTTGATTTGTTTGGTGCTGTTACAGCAGTTTTTTAGCCGATTTTAACGGTGTAGTCAACAATGCCGTGAAGGGTATCAACGCTTGCGGGGATACCGATAACCTTGACGCCAAGGTTGTTAACGTTGACATTGACCTTGTAGTGCCATGTGCCGCTGACGATCTTGCCGGTGTTGTTGTCAATCTTAACGGTGACATAAGCGTGATCGTAAGTGAGCTTTATGTTCTCGATACCGGAAGTTACGCTAACGCCGGGAAGCTGATCAAGAGCGTTCTGGACGTTGCCGAGAGTACCGATCGAACGGCCGACAGGACCCTTCGAAGAGCTCTCCTTCGGGCCGTCAGTCTGAGGATTGACGTCGAAAGAAACAGTGGTGTACTTACCGTCGTTGGTCGCCTTAGCGTTCTTGACGTCGGTCGGAAGAACATCGCCGTGGTCGCCTGCGGGGATGTAGTTTGTATCGGTCGAGTTCTTCTCAAGAGCCTTCTTCGCGATGCCCTCAAAAGAACCAAGGATCTTACCAAGTCCGCCGGTGCCCTCAAGCTTCTCGAGCTTCATGGTCTGCTTGCCCTTGGGGGGATTCTTTACGGTAGCGTTGACAGCCTTGTTGTAGAAAGCTACGACTGCCTTAGCGTCGGTGGAGTTGAGACCCTTTTCGGTGTTGCCGGTCTGAGCGCCGCCATGAGAGCCGCCCTGGCTGCCTGCTGCCTGCGAGGGAGCCTCGACGGGCTTGCCGGAAGCGTCGGTGGAAACTTCGGAAGCGTCGTTGCTGCCGGCCTCGGTGTTGTCGGCTGCGGAAGCGTCTACGGGAGTAGAGCCTTCGCCGTTGTCGATGACCTCTCCGCCTGCGGAGGAGGGATCGGTTGTGGTCGCGCCGTCATCCTTGCTCTTGCAAGCTGCAAAAGCGAAGACCATAGCGAGAACCATGATGAGTGCAAGAATTCTCTTCATTTGGTTGTGCTCCTTTTAACATTTTTTGATTTTGTGAATAAATTGTTTCACAGTATTTTCAGTTTACTCTAAAACAACCAAAAAGTCAAGAAAAACAACGCTTCAAATTATAACAATTTTGTAACATACGGCTCAAAATCACTTGACTTTCGGATATAAGCACATATAAAATGTATGCAGAGATTTAAAAAAGTATGAGCCGCAGGGCGAAAGGAAACTGATAAAAATATGCTTGAGAGAAGCGAATGGATAAAAGGATGCGAAAAGAATTTGCGCGGCGGCACGGTGTATCTGAAAAACTTTCGGTGCGCCGCCAAAGCGGAAAAAGCAATATTGGAAATAACTGCGCTTGGCGTATATGAGGCAAAATTAAACGGCGAGCGGGTAGGCGACTTTATCCTCGCTCCGGGCTGGACTTCTTATTTAAACAGGCTTCAGGTGCAGAGCTACGATGTGACAGATATGCTGAAGACCGAGAATTCGCTCGAGGTGACGGTCGGTCAGGGCTGGCGCGCCATCGCAAACAAACGTGACGGCAGCGACTTTTTGGGCTACCGTGACATGGCGCTCATCGCCGAGCTGACTCTTGTCTACGCCGACGGCACGGCGGAGAGCATCGTCACCGACAGCTCGTGGACTGCGCGCGAGAGCAAGCTGAGATATACAAATATGTATGACGGCGATATCTATGACGCGACTTTCAAAGCGGGGAACGCGAGGCACTGCATCTGCGTCGATCTCGAAAAGGATATGCTTATCCCGCAGGAGGGCGAAAAAATAGTCGAGCATGAGCGGATGCCTGCCTTGCAGATAATAAAAACCCCGGCGGGCGAGACGGTCATTGACTTCGGACAGAACATGACGGGCTATGTCGAGTTCAGGATAAAAGGCACTCCCGGTACGCAGGCGACAATCTCCCACGGCGAGACGCTTGACCGCGACGGCAACTTCTACAACGCCAACTACCGCTCGGCGGACGCGCAGATAAAGTTCATTTGCGACGGCGAGGAGCACACATATAAAAGCGCACTCACCTTCTTCGACTTTAGATATATCCGCCTTGAAAACTGGCCGGATGAGGTGAAAAAAGAGAACTTCACGGCGATCGTCGTCCATTCGGATATCCGCAGGACGGGTTATTTCGAGTGCTCGGACGAGACGGTGAACAAGCTTTTCAAAAATATAATCTGGGGTCAGAAGAGCAATTTCCTCGATGTCCCGACCGACTGCCCGCAGAGAGACGAGCGCCTCGGTTGGACGGGCGACGCGCAGGTGTTTGTCCGCACGGCGAGCCTCAATTTCGATGTTGAGCGCTTCTTCAAAAAGTGGCTTCACGATCTCGCCGCCGACCAGGGACACGACGGCTGCGTGCCGCATGTCGTACCGAATATATTTGACGACATGGGCGGCTCGAGCGCGTGGAGCGACGCGGCGGTCATCTGCCCGTGGGAGATATACAGAACCTACGGTGACAAAAAAATACTCGAAGACCAGTTCGATTCGATGAAAGCGTGGATAGACTGGATGCGCGAGCGCAGTGAAAACGGCAGGCGCTCCGGCGGCTCCCACTTCGGCGACTGGCTCGGACTCGACTCCCCGGAGGGCAGCTACAAAGGCTCAACGCCCGATGATCTCATCGCCACGGCATACTATAAATATTCGACCGAATTATTTATAAAGGCGGCACACGCGCTCGGCAGAGATGTTTCGGAATATGAGAATATCCCGGCGGAGGCGGTGAAGGCGTTCAGGCGCGAATATATGGAGAACGGCAGGGTAAAAAACGCCACGCAGACCGCCTGCGTGCTCGCGCTGTATTTTGATATCACAGACGACAGGGCGGCGACCGCAACTCAATTAAACGAGCTTGTGAAGCGCGCCGGGCATCTTGAAACCGGCTTCGTCGGCACGCCGTATCTTCTCCATGCGCTCAGCGACAACGGTTACGCCGAGACGGCATATGACCTTCTGCTTCGTCGCGAATATCCCTCGTGGCTTTATCCTATATCAAAGGGCGCGACGACGGTCTGGGAGCACTGGGACGGTATAAAGCCCGACGGCACGATGTGGAGCACCGACATGAACTCGTTCAATCACTATGCCTACGGTGCGGTCGCAGACTGGATGTACGGCGCGGCGGCGGGAATAAACTCCGACCCCGACCGCCCGGGTTTCGAGCATATTATCTTCCGCCCCGTGACAGACAGGCGGCTCGACTTCGTCAAGGCTTCGATTGACACGCGCCGCGGCACCGTTGCGAGCGAGTGGAGACGCGAGAACGGCAGGATAAAATATATCTTCACCGTCCCCGAGGGCTGCGGCGCTTCGGCCGTTATCGACGGAGAAAAGCACGAAGTCGGAGTGGGCACACACGAGTTTTTTGAATGATAATTTCCCGGCTTGCCGTCATTTTCGGTGAGTCGGGAAATAAATTTCAAGAAAAATTTGAAAATCTTGTCCTACTTTGCAAAAAATATATTGACAAATCGCTTTCGATATAATATAATAATCAAGCCTTGTCGGATGACGAGGCTCACATATGGCGGCATAGCTCAGTTGGCTAGAGCATTCGGTTCATACCCGGAGTGTCGTTGGTTCGAATCCAACTGCCGCTACCAATTTTGGCCCGGTGGTCAAGAGGTTAAGACACCGCCCTTTCACGGCGGTAACACGAGTTCGATTCTCGTCCGGGTCACCAGAGCCACCAAACAGATGTCGCAATCGGCAGATCAGAAATTCGTTCGGTCTGGATTCTGACATCTTTATTTTTTAGGACGCGTAGCTCAGCTGGTTAGAGCGCTTGCTTCACACGCAAGAGGTCCACGGTTCGAGTCCGTGCGTGTCCACCAGAAGCAAAAGCCCCGAAAGCGTTGATATACAACGGCTTCGGGGCTTTTTTGTTTTGAAAATCGGTGCGGTTTTATATTTCTCGTATAACCTCAAAAGACCTGATTTTCTGACGGTTGCTAACAAAAATCTAACAAATTTTTTAGGTCAAATCGAGTTGACGGCGTCCTTGAGCTGCGCCATCTCGATATGCGTATAGCGCTTAGTTGCGGCGTCGGACACCTGTCCCATAAGCTTTTGGATTCCCCACTTGTCGATGCCGTTGCGATAGAGCATCGATGCGAAAGTGTGCCGCGTGGCGTGCGGAGTCAGGCGCGGCAGACCGAGGGCTTCGAGCGTCGGGTAGTACCACTGGTTGCGGAAATACTTGTCGGTCACGCGGACGAGCTTACCGCGATATTCTTTGCAGACGATTGTCGGACCGTCCTTGTCGAGCCACTTTTGCAGATACGGCATGACCTTATCGGAGACCGGCACAATTCTGTTTTTGCCCGCTTCGGTCTTTTCGCCGCCGGTCAGAGTGTGGTTTTCCGGATCCCAGCTAAAGCGCGTGAGCGACAAAAATTCATTTATTCGCCATCCGGTGTAGCACATAATCACTATCAAATCCGCATACATAAAGCCCCTTTCCGCCGCCTCTTCGAGCTTGTGCAGTTCGAGATCGGAAAAAGGCGTCTTTTCCTTTTCTTCCATTTTCGGCAGCGTGGTAAAAGAAGCGTAATTTTTTGATATGACATCCGTCTGTACGGCGTAGTCGCAGAGCATTCCGGCAAAGACCTTTGTTTTTTGCACCGAGGACACGGAAAGCCCGTCTTCGTATGCCTTGGTTATCACCGCCTGATAGTGCGCTGTCCGCAAGTCTTTTACTTTATAGTCGCCCAAAACGGAAAGGCGGTTTTTCCATGCGCCGAGATAGGTGTCGCGGGCTTGCTTGGATAAGTTTTGAAACCGCTGAAGCTTGACAAACTCTTCGTATAGCTGCCGGAAAGTCATTTCTTCGGCGGGAGCCGGAACAAGCGCGGTTGGCGATTCGTTCCACGCCCCGAGGGCGGTCATTGCTTCGGCGCGCGTGGCGTAGTAGCCGATGACCGTTCTTTTTTTTGATATGCTGTCGGCGACGAAGTGCGCCGGAGTCAACGCAATCCACGGTTTGCGCCGTTTGCCGCCGAGTTTGTATACAGACCCATATCCGTTCGGATTTTTCATAAAAAATACCGCTCCTTTGCTTGTACTTTCCCGGAGCGGGTGATATAATAAATATATCAACTCACTCTGTCGTAGGTGTGGTTTGATGCTCCGCCCGTCCCTGTTCCCGCAGGGGCGGGCTTTTTTTATTTTATAGGATAAATAGTCACATAGATTTCGGGCTTTCCGTTATCGTCAAAATCGCACTCTTCAACCTTGCCGACGATTCTGCTCGCACCTTCGGCGTATTCGATAGCAGCCTTTGGCAGCTCTCCAAAGTCTAAAGGGCCGTCGGTTACGATGTATTTATCATCATCAACAAAGACCCACACGCTATCGCCGGGGCTTAATACTTCGGCATTTCTTGCACGCGAGATGCCTTCGCCGTCTTTTTTGGTAACTCCGATAAGCTTAAATGTCCGACCTTTGAAATAATCCAAGTCCTTATAAAAGCCTATGAGAAAGTATGCATCTTCTGCCGTCAATCGTTTAAGGCAGCAGAGCATTTTGTCGCCACGCTCAAGCCAATCGTGGATCATATCCTGCAAGCGTCCTTTGTGCACATACCCTATCTTTTTTCCCTCGAGGTACAGAGCAACGGCACGGGAATCATATTCGTTTTCCGGCTCAAGGACTATATCCAAACTTTTTCCGGTTTTTCCGATTAGGTCTGCAACACCACAAACATCAGGGAGCATAACGAGGTGTGCTTCATAACTATATTTAAGTGCTTTGCCGTCAGTGACATTCGGAAGAAAATGAAAGTTCTGTTTGTCTTTCTCCGGTATAAAAAGCGGATTGGATCCGGTTTCTGCCGGCTTGACCGGCTCGGAGTCCGGCACAGCTCGGTCGGGGATGTCGACGGAATCAACCGCGGCGTCCCTTTTCTTTTTTGCGTGTCGCAGAATCAGAAATACACAGACGGCAACAGCCACGAGGCCGACCACGATAAGCACCGTAAAAAGGGCCGGGTGGGCGCTTTCCTTGATTTTTTCGATAAGTGCCATTATGCCGCCGAGTATAAACATTACCGCGATAATCAACACCCAGTTTGCTTTTTTCTTACCTTTTGCCATTTATTTGACCTCCAATCTTATTACAAACGCCCGAGGGCTTGTTCTTTATAATAGCTCATAGCTTTTTGCATAAACGGAACGGTCACATCAAAATATTCGGAAAGTTCCCATGATTCTGTGAAACCATGCTTCACCGCTTCCTCAAGCTCGTCCTCCGGGACGAGCTTTTTTATTGCCCACTTGTCGGCGGCATATTCGTGCTTGGCGCGGACATCGCAGGCGGCATGTATGTTGTAAAAACTGCCGGTGACGCAGTGCCCAAGCTCATGCGCCAAACGGACGCACTCGTCACTGGTCGTCTCCAAACAAAACGGATCAATTCCTATGTAACACTTTCCGCTCTGCCGCATGGCCGACACTGCGCCGATTATTGGCAGAGAGACAGCAAGCACTTCAATGTTCTCTTCTTCTGCTAAATCATACAAGCCGTCAAGACTGCTCATTTTTGTTTCTTTCCCTTTCCAAAATAAACTTTGCAAAATGTTTAACTTCTGCATACATTTCTGGAGTTATTTCTTCTTCGGTTGCGCCGTCAAAAAGTGCGAACATGAGGTCCTCATCGTTGACCTCTTGGGATGTTGGACGCTCTCTCAAAAGTTCGTCAACCGAGGTTTCAAGGCATTCGGCTAATTTCAAGAGAGTCTCGTAGGATGCCTCTCTTTTACCGGTTTCATAGTTGCAATATGCTTGACGGCTTATCCCCAAATAATCCGCGACATTCTGTTGTGACAAATTCTTTTTGTTTCTGTAATATGCCATATTATTCATTTCTACCACCTCAATACTATTATACGCAACATTTTGTTGCTTGTCAATTGTTGCAACAAAATGAAACGTTAATATGCCGAGAAAAGCAAAAAAATAAAAAAATGTAAACAAAATGTTGACATATTGATTTGAACATGCTAAAATCATGTCAACGAAATGAAGCAAAGAGGTGTTTTAAATGAGAACTTATCTCGTAAAAAGACGAAATGAACTGAATCTTTCGCAACAAGATGTTGCCAATTCTATTGGAATCAGCCGACAGTATTTCAATTCAATCGAAAACGGCACGCGCCAAAAGAAAATGGACATCACTCTCGTTGCAAAACTCGCGACAGCTTTGAATCTTACGGTGGAAAATATTATTCACGCCGAAGAAAACTGGCTTAAAGAGCAGAGTGCTTGAGAAAAGGAGCGGAATCAGCATGCGAAAACCTACGACAGAGGAGATCCTCGCCATCGACGGCAGTGTGCCGGTAGAGATGGCGGCGCGGTACCTTGGCCAGTCGAAAGACTTTATTTACTGTGCGATGCAGAAACAGGTCTTGCCGATTGGCACAGCGTACCTGCGCGAAAAAGAGTGGTGTTATGACATCAGACCACAGGCGCTGGTTGAATACAACGAGCACGGTGGAGTGAAGCGCTACATGGCGTTGGAAGACCACCTGAGAAAAGTAATCAGTTGCACAGTTGAAAAGCTGTGTTCTTGAAAAGAAAAAGAAAGGAAGAAAAGAAAATGATTGAAAGCTTAAAAAAGACCCGCGCGGACTTTCAACGCGCATACGACCGTCACGATGACGAAAAAGTGGTAAGACTGTCCGGCAAGCTGTGCGCAATGCTTGTGCAGGAGATCATTGGGGCATTCGGCGGAGTCAGTGTCGCCGACACCGTTATAATTTTGGCCGCTTGCAAAATTACGGCGATATTTGTAAAGGACGCCGGAAAAAAATTAGGGCTTTTCGACGAAACGTTGGAAGCGGGGTCGGATGAACTTGCGGAGTTTGTGAACAAAAACTCCACAAGAATAATGGTCGCAAAGCCCGCACGCAAGGAGGTCGACAGCGATGACTAAAGACTTGCTTATCGTCGGCGCGGTCGTCGCGCTGGTGGCGATTATGGTTCTCGCGGCTCTGCCGGAGATAACAAACGCAATGCCGGATGTCTACTATGTCGAGCCGACCGAGCCGGAAACAGCGACGGAAGCAGAGCCGGAAACGGTTTTGCAGTCAACTGCAAGCGTCAGATATGCCCTGACCGCCGCCGAGCGCGATGAAATTGAGCGGGTAGTCATGGCGGAAGCAGGAGCCGAGCCGTACATAGGTCAAATGGCGGTCGCCCAATGTATACTTAACGCCTGCGAGCAGGAGGACAAGCGTCCGCATGAAATCGTCCGCAGCTTTGGCTACACCGCCGCCCGACCTGAGCCGAGCGACGAGGTCAAAAAAGCCGTCGCCAAGGTTTTTGACGACGGCGATGTGGCGACGGATGCCGAGATACTGTATTTCTACGCGCCGGAGCTGTGCCAGAGCATATGGCACGAGTCGCAGACCTATGTCTGCACCATCGGCGGACACCGATTTTTTGAGGAGGCGGAGCAATGAGAGCGCTTTTGATAGTGTTAATTGTGTCTTTATCATTAAATGCACTACTTAATCTTATCTTGGCTATATACTCGCTGATAACCGATGATAGCGATGGATCTTGGTACGCACCGAGCTTTTTAGTATCCGTCGCCTTGATTATTGTACTCACACAGCAGCTTTAAGAAAGGACGAAGAGTTATGAATGATATTAATGTGGTAAAAGAAAGAGTAATTGAGGAATTAAAAAAGCAGGGCATAGATGTGTACTTCATCGACTTCTATGTAGATGACGGCAAGCCGTATTTTGTCTATACCTTTGATGAGTCGATGATAGGAGAAGCCACAGAGTATTATAAAAAAAATAATCAGATAGTTGAAGGCGCGTTTGACGATTGGTCTTTTTTTGAAGCAGATGATCTGGACGACTGGCTCGTCGCGGACATATGTGACACAATCAAAACAAGAAGGCAAAAAACAAGGATTCGAAAGGTCAAAACCGAAAAAAACCTTATAGATGCACTCCGCAAATTGGCGGTACATACCGGCTCTATCGTTTGCTTCGGCTGCGGATATGAGCATAATTGCGACATCCACGGCTGCGCGATTGCCCGCGCCGCGAGGGAACAGCTTGAAAAGCTGACTGCATCGCCATGGATAAGCGTCAACGACAGGCTGCCAAAGGATGATGCGCGTGTCAAGGATGGTGATAGAGTCCTTGTAATCGTCAGTGGCAGACCGAAAAAGCACGTGCGGTATGTGAATGCATGTGAAATTGCAGAATATTACTACGAGGACGGCTGGTATTTTGATGCCTATCCAGAGTGGGAAGATCCACAGGTGACCTACTGGATGCCGTTGCCCGAACGACCGGAAGATTGCCATGAATAACGAAGAAGTCAAGCAGGCGCTTGTCACCGGCAAGCCGGTCATATACTACGTGCCGCTTGTCGGAGATGTCAGATACGACAAAGTGTCTGCGGTTATATATCGCATCATCAACGGCGAGCTCGCAGTCACCGCCGAGCTTGAGGACAGAAAAGGCAGGTCAACGGCCACGGTCCGCATCGACCGCCTGCGATTTGAGAATAAGGAGGATAAAGAAAATGATACTGAAATTTGCAATCCAGACGGTGTTTGAGATCGCCGTCGTCGTACTTATCATCTACGGCTTTATCAAAGAGGACAAGCTTATTGCCTTTGAGGACAGAGTCAGAGCCAAAATCAGAGCTCAGAGGAGCGGGCACAATGCAGCCACCGGGAAAGACCGCTGACGCGCCGGGGAGCGGGCGAAAGTGGCGCAGGAAAAAGGTCTGTAAAAGCTGCTATTGGCTGCGAAAAATCGACTGTGTGGGCGACGGATGGGACGGGAAGTGCTGCACCTACACCTACAACACCAACCGATTCCGCGAGATTCCCGCGACGGATGATTACTGTGCCTATTATTTTGAAAAGAAAAGGAGGCGGCAGTGCTTTGAGCTGTAGCGAGGTCGTTACAAGAGTCGAGATAAGCGGCGCGAAGCCGGTGACACTGCTGTTTTGTCCGGGCTGTGAGGACGAGTATATCGTGCGGTACACGGACGGCGGAAAAGAAACCGAGTGGAGCTTCCGCGACGGTCGCGAGGCATTGAATAAGTACCTTGAGCGAATCGAGCGGGCTTTGTGGCCGAGGCTCGACAAATATGAAAAAGGACGCCCTGCGGTAACAGGACGCCCAAACGATGTTGAAACAACACCAAACACCGCTATCAGTATAACACCGCTGCCCGAAGATGTCAACGGGGGCGCGATATGAAAATACGATCTTACAGATGCCCGAAATGCGGGCGTGAATATAACTTTGCCGACAGCAACAAAACAAGACTCTGCCGCGTTTGCGGGTGCGAACTGGACAGCCTGACTGTCTACTCGACGGACGGAGGGAGCACCGAGAAAGACCAGGCAAGCGCGACCCGCCGCGAAAACCGCGAAGCGGAGGAACAGGAGGCACTTTTTGTGTGGGCGGAATACCAGTCCGCCGCGCATCCGGAGCTGAAGCTTTTATACCACATCCCAAACGAAGGCAAGCGTAGTGTCTCATACGGCGCCGCGCTCCGGCGGCAGGGAATGAAAAAGGGCGTGCCTGACCTCTGCCTGCCGGTCGCCCGGGGGAAATACCACGGCTTGTACATCGAAATGAAAGCCGGCCGAAACAAGCCGACGGTCGACCAGCAATGGTGGCTCGAAGCGCTTGAAAGGCAAGGTTTCCGCGCCGTCTGGTGCTCCGGGTGGGAGCGGGCAAAAGAAGAAATATCGGAATATTTGAAATTATGACGCAATTCTTCGCGAGCTAATTTTCAGCGCGGCAGTCTGAAATTAGGATGCAATTTTCGATGGACTAATTTGACATAGGCATTGCCGAAAAATAGGATGCAATTTTTCGCGAGTTAATTTTCAGCGCGGCGATCTGAAATTAGGATGCAATTTTCGGCGGACTAATTTGACATAGACATTGCCGAAAAATAAGACGCAATTTTTCGCGAGCTAATTTTCAGCGCGGCAGTCTGAAATTAGGATGCAATTTTCGACGGACTAATTTGACATAGGCATTGCCGAAAAATAGGATGCAATTTTCGGCGAGCTAATTTTCAGCGCGGCAGTCTGAAATTAGGATGCAATTTTCGGCGGACTAACTCGACATCAATATGACTTAAAGGAGAAAAAGAAAAATGACAGAACTGATGAAAAAGGCAATAGCCAAAATCGACGCCGAGGGCGAAAAGGGTGGCACGAATCAGAAGCGCATAGCTCAATATATCATCGATGCGCTTATAACCGACGATATCAGTGCGGGCAAGGTCACGGACGAAAAAAAGAGCCTTGTGGACTGTGTGAAAGCCGTGACAGGAAAAGCAAGAAAGCATGCCGAGAACGGCTGCGCGATGGTCGAAGATGAAACGGTCTACTCTTGGATCCGCGAATATTACGGAATCGCCGAAGAGCCGAGGACCGATAACATCATCAGCCTTGACCTTGCGGATCTGCTGTGAGGTGGCGACATGGGACAGAAAGCGAAGAAAATCACCGAAGAACAGTATCTGCACGCTAAAAAAATGGCTTTTGCCAAGTCGATTTACGGCCTGCCGAAAAAGGTAGAGAAGTGGATTGACGAGTCGGTTTTGAAATACAGCCGCTATCTTTTTACATACCGAGAAAAAGGAAAAAGGTACGGCTATTGCACGCACTGTCACCAAGATGTGGTGCTTGAGCTCGGCAGAACATACACCGAGCAGGACATAATCAATATAAAACATCATCACAAGGAAATAGGCTTTTGTCCTTCGTGCAAGAGTCCGGTGCAGTTCCGCGACATGGGGCGAGGCCGGGGAAGATTGGTCGACGAGGAATATGTCGTTTTTTCCGACAGGTTGAGAGACGGCGGCGTGCTTGTTCGAGCGGGCTTTGTCCGCCGAGATTACAGCGAGAAAATTAGAGACGTCGACACCGATTTTTTTGAAAGATACCGAATCTACTATAACACCAACATAGATGTTGCCTGGAATAAAGTTTATTCATATTATGGCGGCTACGGTTGGGGCAGAATGACGACCATACCCGAGCCGAGTGCGGGTCAGCCGTATTATACATCCGAACAAAACTATATTCATACAAGTTATTACGGATTTACCGACGAGATTTTCAAAAAAACAAATTTGAAATATGCGCAAATTGAGACGGTCATGTCAGACAGCAGATATGTTGAAGTTTGCAGCTATCTTGATCGATTTGTAAAAAACCCGGCGCTCATAGAAAGACTCATTAAAGAAGGCTTTTCGTACCTTGCCCTGCATCAATATAGTCAAGCACAAATAAACAGACGGGCAAAGACGGTGTCCGCCGCCCTCGGTCTCAACAAGAAAGAGCTCCGCGAGCTTGAGGATAAGACTGACGCGGGCGTGAAGTACGCGCAAATCGCGAAAGCGTACGGAATCACTCCGGCGCAGGCGAAAAAATATACCTCATACGGCTCGACGAGCATTGAAAACGTCGAGAAGCATTTGCCTTTTAAAAAAGCGGTTAAGTATCTCGACAAGCAGGAGGAAACGATATACACGCTTTGTGATTACTGGCGAGATTGCGAAAAGCTCAAGCTTGACCTCAAGCGCGAGGATATCCTCCTGCCACCGAATCTCAAGCAGGCGCACCAGCGCACAAACGAAGCCCTTGCGGAAGCAAGACGGCAAAAGGAGCTCAAAGAGACGCGCAGAATGCAAGAAGAGTTTGGGAAGCGGCTCAAAAAGCTCGAGCGGGACTTTGATTTTGAAAGCGGCGCCCTGTTGATTCGCCCGGCGCGAAGCCAAGCCGAGCTTATCGACGAGGGAAGCGCGCTGCATCACTGCGTCGCTACATATGCGAAAAAACACCTGAGCGGGCAGACGGTTATCTTTTTTATCAGAAAGAAAAGCGAGCCGGACAAGCCTTTTTATACATTGGAATATAACCCGAAAACCGAGAGCATCATCCAGTGTCGAGGTTTGAATAATTGCGGCAAGATCCCGGAGGTCGAGGCTTTTGTAGACGCGTGGAGCGGGTACATCAGAAATAAAAAGAAAAAGAGTCACGCGGCAGCGTGAGAGAGGAGAAACATATGAACGAAGTAATCAGAAGCATGGAACTCAGCGGGAACCTGAGCGAGGAACAGAACGAGGCGTTAAATCTCCACTACGAGATAATCGCAAAAGGCAACCTTGCCGCGTCCGCTATGGTGGACTTTTGTCAGAATCTTAAAAGGATGCGCGACGAGCGTAAATATCTTCTGCTCGGGCACGAGACCTTTGAAGAGTATGTCGAGCAGGATGTCGGTATCAAGCAGCGACAAGCCTATACATATATACAAGCTCTCGAGTCGCTCGGCGAGAAATATTTGCAGTCGAATGCAAGCCTCGGAATCTCGAAGCTCGGAATGCTCGCCGCTCTGCCGTGGTATGAGCGCAAGGAAGTCGAGGAGAATAACGACGTCGCGGAGATGTCCACCCGCGAACTGAAAGAAACTATCAGCAAGCTGCACGAGGCGCAGGAGCAGTTGACGCTTATCACCGCCGAGCGCGATGAGCTCGCGAAAAGCAGCCAAGAGCACGAAGACCTTTCCGACACCGTCCGCCGGCTGCGCGAGGAGCTGAAAGCGGCGTCCGAAAAGCCTGCCGCGACAGTCATGCGCGAGCCGACCGCCGAAGAAATAAAGCAGTACACCGTCGACGCGATCGAAAAAGAGCGCGCAAAGGCGAAAAAGGACAAGGAGAAAGCGATCGCCGAGGCCGTGGAGCGGGCACGCGATGAAGCAAAGAAGTCAGTTTCCGAAGAGCTTGAGAAGAAATACAAGGCGGTGCTCGACGCCGCCGAAAAAGAAAAGAGCGAGCTGACCGGACGGCTCGAAAAGGTCGAAAAGGACGCGAAGCTCACCGCCTCGCCGGAGGTCGCAAAATTCAGCGTCTACTTTGACAGCATACAGAAATATATCAATGTCATGCGCGGTATAATCGCGTCGATGGATGACGCGACCACCGCCGCTAAGCTTCGCGACGCGATGCAGAAGCTCGGAGCGCTGCTGCAGGAGGGTTGAGTATGGATATAAAAATAAAAGAGAGAATAGGCCAGACTATAGGCAGATTGCTGGCAGAGCAAAACAAGAAACAGAAAGATCTCGCGAAAGAACTCGGCGTAACGGATAATACGATTTCGTATATTGTGGCTGGAAAGAGGGCCCCGAATTTAGCGCAGATAACGACAATTGCAAGGTTTTTTAATGTATCGACCGATTTTATTTTTGGCTACGATTACCCCGGCGCGCAGACTGAGGCGGTTAAGTGCATAATGAAATTTTTAAAGGATGCACAAAGGATGTGCAGATGTGTAGATGATTGCGACTTTTGCAAAAACAGATCAAACGATACCTGTTATATAACTAATTATCTTTCGGATGATGATATAAACGAATATATTGAATCTGTTTTTGAATGGACAAACTGCCACCCGCGAAAAACCTATGCGCGGGACTTTTTCGAGAAGTTCCCGGAAGCAAAGCCGGATAAGGAAGGTGTGCCGAGGATGTGCCGCGTCAACTGCTACGGCGGGAGTTGCCAGTACTCCGCTGTAGCCGGAGCGGGTCCGGCGCCGTGTAAAGCTTGCTGAAATGAAGAAATGGAGGCGGCGGACGATGAATAAAAAGAAAGCCGGAATCCTGATGTGCACACATTTTAACTGCGATCACCGTCGCGGGAATTACTGCTGTTTCCAGTGTCAGAAAATTGGCACTTGTAAGAACCCTTGTTACAACAGCCCGCTGAAATGCGGACTGGCAAAGGAGGTTGAAAACTGTGAAAACCCTGACGCTTGAACAGCTTATAGAAGCGGCGGAGATTTGCGGATCCGGCAAAGAGGGCGCATGCCAGGTCTGCCCGGCGCATAACGACGGCGAAGTCGTGTCGAGCGCGTGCATCGAGAGCGTTATGGCGCAAGCCGCCGCCGCGCTGAAAGAATACGCCTGCAACGGAGGTGGTTACGATGCTTGATTTAAAGCCGTGTCCGCAATGCGGCGAAGTGCCCGAAATCGGATATGCTTGCGGCGAATATTTTATTTTACCAATATCAAGAGCAGTGGGAGCTTGCGTGTGCAGTTCTTTCGCCGAAATGCACTCAACCAAAGAACAAGAAATCAAAGCGTGGAATAGGAGAGTTGAAAATGGCTAATGCAGACAGATGTATTTGTTGCGGAGAGATAGTCCCCGAGGGGCGGCAGATATGCCCGCAATGCGAACGCAAAAGATACATCTACACTATCCCCGATGTCCCGCCGTCACTCAACAAGTTCGCCGGGCGCGGATCCGCACAAGGCAGAAGATGACAGCTTTTCAAATGTTGAGCTTCAGCTTTGCGGGAGCTATGACAAAGAAAACCCGCGAACAGAAATAACAATAAAGGAGCGTTAAAAATGGATTGTAACAAGGCAATAAATTTTTTATACGAACTCAAAAGACTTTGTGACTCACGTGATGAGTGCGTGGCTAATGCGGCTAATAAAGAGGACTGCCCGATGTTTGGGGTTTGCAAGCTCACGTATTCAAAAATCTGTGCCAAGGATGCTAAAAAGGCAATCGAAACTGTGCAAAAATGGAGCGACGAACACCCCGTAAAAACATACGTACAGGACTTCTTTGAGAAGTTCCCAAAAGCGCAAAGCGACTCAGACGGAACCCCGTATGCATGCAGAAAAACAACATACGGCGGAAAGTGTCCGGGGATAGAATGCGATCCGGGGTTAGAATGCGATGAATGCTGGAACGAGCCAATGGAGGCAGCTGACGATGAATAAAAAGAAAGCCGGAATCCTGATGTGCACACATTTTAACTGCGATCACCGTCGCGGGAATTACTGCTGTTTCCAGTGTCAGAAAATTGGCACTTGTAAAAATCCTTGTTATAACAGCCCGCTTAAATGCGGACTTGCAAAGGAGGTCGACCAGCATGAAAACCCTGACGCTTGAACAGCTTATCGAAGCGGCGGAGATTTGCGGATCCGCACAAGGCAGAAGATGACGGCTTTTCAAATGTTGAGCTTCAGCTCTGCGGGAGCTATGACAAAGAAAACCCGCGAACAGAGATAACAGTAAAGGAGCTTTAAAAATGGATTGTAACAAAACAACAAACTTTCTTGCCGAACTCCAAAGACTTTGTGGCTCACGCGATAGGTGCACAGCTGATGCGGCTAACGAAGAGCAATGCCCGATGTTTGGAATTTGTAGCTGTGGGCTCACAAATTTCTGCGCCAAAGATGCTAAAAAGACTGTGCAAAAATGGAGCGACGAACACCCGAAGAAAACATACGCACAGGACTTTTTGGAGAAATTTCCAGAAGCGCAGAGAAATTGGGACGGAGTCCCATTTGTGTGCAGAAAAAGAATCTACGGTGGAATACACTCGGCAACATCTGAGGGTTGCGATGACACGAAAGCCTGCTATAGATGCTGGAACAAGCCAATGGAGGAATGACAATGGATAACGAACCCTTTTACCTCGAAAAACGGAGGTGCTTACGATGTTTGAGTTTGAGTCGCAAAGAGAGCCATTGAGAAGGTGCCCGTTTTGCGGAGCACCGGCAAAATATGTGGCGACAGCGTCCACCGAAAGGGGCGCGATTAGAGGCTGGGTGTTCTGCATCAAATGTCAAGAATGTGGAGCTTCCATTCCGAAAATATATAAATTTGAGCTTCAAATCAATTCCGACGGTGGGCTTTTGGTGGGCGTCGACGAGCGCGATGAGGCAAAAAAGGACTGGAACGTGCGGGCGGATGACATCGATTTAATAAAGCAGAAAGGAACTTTTTATGAAAATCAAAAAAATTATAAGTCTGTGCAAGGCGAATAAGCACATATCGCTGTACGATATGACAACGCAGATGCTCGGCGACGGCCTCGCCGCCTACTATCTTAACGACTGCCCGGTGTTTTCAATCGACTCGCTTATGACATCTTTCGATATCACACCGACGCAGGCGGACAAAATCGTGCAGCGATACACCGCCGAGCCGCCGGAAGCGTTTTTGAAGATGGTCAAAGACGAATTTGACGGAGAAGAGCGCTGCGATCCTCTGCCGATATCTCTGCGGATAGGCTCTTACGACTATATACCATATAAGACTTCGGCCGGAATAGAGTTTGTCGAGTCAAAATATCTCGAGCCGCTTGATGTGGACGAGTTCGAGCTGTACTACCGTCAGACCGCGGCCGGCGCGTTCTTTGCGGCGAAAGCCGGATTCTTTGTGATGGCGATTATCCCAATCAGCACAACGCGGGTGCTGACGGAGAACACTGTCGGATATCTCGACGAGCTTTCGTCGATGAGTTCGATAAAATACGAAAATTTGAAATGAGGATGTGAAAAGCGGTGCGAGTCAAGAAACGAATATTTTCCGGCGCGGTTTGCGAGCAGGAAGTCTACACGGTTTCTGACCGCACCGCCAATGTTGCAAAAGCGCAGTACAAGCCGGTGCTCCGCACGGACGAGGAGCGTGAGCGCCACAATCTGATGATCGCAAGGCGGAAGCACGCGCGAGTGTTCAACGAGAATTTCTCGCCGACTTCCCTTTATTCCACTCTTACCTTTGACAATGACCACGAAGTGCACGATTGGGGCGAGGCGCGCCGGTTGCGTACATTATATAAACGCAGACTACAATACGCGTGCCCCGAAGCGAAAATCAACCTTTATATGGGACGCGGCAGAAACACAAAAAGAATACATTTCCACATGGTCTCCGACGGCGTGCCGGAAGAGATCATCAAAGCGCAGTGGATCTATGGCGATATCGTGCAGATCGAGCACCTGCGCCGACACAACTATTATAACGGTATAGACCACGGTTGCGATTACACAGGTCTTGCCAATTACTTATTCGACCATTGGACGCCCGAGCAGGGCACTAAACATAGATATTTATCAACCCGCAACATGCGGCAGCCTGACAGCGAGGACGCAAAGGTCGCGCTCCGGAGCTACAGCCCGGACAACCCGCCGATCGCCCCGAAAGGCTATCGCCTTGTCGAGTGCATTCAAAACAGATTCGGATATATGTGTTTTAAATACATAAAGGAGCCCGAAGACGAGCCGCCGAATCGACCGAGAAAAAGGAAAAACTGCTGACGGATGTCAGCTTTTTAAAGCCTTGTAAATGTGTCAAGTTTCGCGACGAAGAGGAGGAAAACAAAATGAGCGATTATATTGACCGTGCTGCACTCGGGATAGGCTTGTGTAACCGAGATGTTTTTGAGAACAAAGGTTATGCGGACGGCTGGAATGCCGCTGTTAAAATTTTAAAAGAAGCTCCTGCTGCTGATGTGCAAGAGGTTAAACACGGCAAATGGATTAAGATGTACAATAACCCTGATGATGGTAATTATTATTGTCCTGAATGTCATCACAGTATAGACATCGCGACTGGAAGAGAAACACCAAGAGACCGTGGTTTCTTTTATTGCCCGCACTGCGGCGCGAAAATGGAAAAGGGGGAATCTTTATGACAGTAGTGGAATACATAAACCGGATTCGGCACATGAACAACGAGCTGTCATTCAAACAGCGCCAGCGCGAGGAACTGCTTGATGTGCTCACATCGATTACCGCGCCGCAGGGCGAAGCCATACAAAAAACAGCAGATGACAAGATGAGCCGCCTTATTTCGCAGTATGTGGATTTGGGCGAAGAGATCGTGGAGCTTTATCGGCGGAAGTTTGCCGCAGAAACCGAACTTCTGTCGCTTACGCGTCAGCTCCCGCCGCAGTGGGAGGAGTTTGTGCTTCTGAGATATTGCAGGAATATGAGCATTGAGAGCATAGCGGAAGAAATGGGATATTCCTGTGAGTGGTGCTGGAAGACCAACCGCAAGGCGAACGAAGCCCTGGAAATTTTAATAAACTCTAAAAGTGTACAGAAAAATACAGAGAAATACAGTTAAGGTCTGTGGTATGCTGTAGAAGTAAAAATAGACAACAACACCTATCTGGTTTTTCTTTTCTCCTTTCTTCCCGCCTCGCCCTGCGGCGGGTTTTAATAGCAGGGCTTTTATATGGTGGCATACGGTTATCTTCGGGGCTGATACACCCCGAAGGCGCGGTTTGACTCCGCGCGCTGCGACACCTTCATTTGACGCACCTCTCTGTGAGCCGGGAGGTGCGCTTTTTATGTCCTTTTAACTCAACAGGCAAGAGCCCGATCGTATGACATTTCGGGACGCCGGTCCGAGTCCGGCAAGGGACAGACGCGGGCGCACTCCTTCGGGGGTGCGCTTTGCAGTCAACTGCAAAGGAGGAGCAGGATGTTTTATAAGCTCTGCGCCAAGTGCGGCGCAGTCATACCGCTCGGCGAGACGTACTGCGCCGAGTGTAAGCCGGAGAGGAAAGCAACAAGAGAAGAGCTCAAGATTGACGACAGCGAAGAGATGGATGCCAAAGCAGAAGCCTTTTACAACTCACGCCAGTGGAGGAGATTCCGCCAAGGCATACTCGCACGAGACCACTATCTGTGTGTCAACTGCGCGGCGAACGGTCGCTTGTCAGTGGCTTCGGATGTGCATCACATCGTCCGCGTTAAGCAGGACTGGAACAAGCGCTTTGATCCGTCCAACTGCATCTCGCTGTGCAAGGCATGTCACAACAAAGCAGACCGAGCGGGCGTGTCCCTACCCCACGGGGGTGTGAAAAAAGTTTGACGCTTTTGCGGTAACCCGTTGCCGACCAGCCTCTTCGCAGCAAAAACGCCGAAAATGAAAATCAAAGGAGTGAGAGCATGGCAGGGCGGCCAAGACAGCCGATAGACCTTCTCGTGATGAACGGAAAATCGCACCTCGGGAAGGACGAAATTGAAGAGAGACGAGCAGCAGAAGTGACCGCGCCGTTCACAAAAATTGAACCGCCGGATTGTCTCTCGAAGAAACAAAAAAATAGATTCAATTATATCGCCCGGCAGCTCGCCGACATCGGATTGTATGCTGATATCGACGCCGAGTCGCTTGGACGCTACATAATCGCCGAGGAAACCTTGCAGAAAATCCGCAAGCGGTTAAAGAAAGAAATGCCGTTTGAGCAGTACGAAAAAACGCTGAATTTGCAGGCAAAATACCTCAAAATTTGCCAGCAATTCGCGGCCGACTTCGGCATGACCGTATCGAGCAGGTGCAAACTTATTATTCCGCAAAAGCCGAAAGAACCGGTGAACAAATTCGACCTTTTCGACGCGGATGAGCGTGGTGATGAGAGTGCAGGATAGAGCTACCTTGCACGCTGAGCGGGTGGTCTCCGGGCAGGAGCCGTCCTGCCTGACGCACCGTATGGCGTGCGAACGGCACCTGAACGAGATCGCTAAGCAGGGCACGAAAGAATTTCCGTTTGTGTGGTGTCCGGAGAAGTCCGAGAAGATACTGCGATATGCTGAAATGCTGACTATAGCCGAGGGCGCGCAGCCGCGTCCGGTTCGACTGCACGACTTCCAGTGCTTCGACCTGGGCGTGCCGTTTGGGTGGGTGCATGCCGAGACGGGTTTCCGACGCATCCGCCGAAAATATAAATCCGTCGCGAGACAGAACGGCAAGACATTTGAAAACGGAATCACCGGGTCGTACATCGCGAACTGGGGCGGATATAACTTCGGCAAGCTTTTCACGGCGGCAACGAAAAAGCGGCAGGCGAGAATCGCGTGGGAAGAAATCCAGAAATTTATAACGGCCGACAAAGACCTGCAGGCGCTGTTTGACGTCAAGGACTATAAGAGTCTTATCATTGCCAAACGCACCGGATGTACGATCGAGGCGCTGTCGAGAGAGAGCGGGCTTGACGATGGTTTCCGCGCAATCTTCTGCTCGGTCGACGAAATTCACCAGCACAAGGACAACGGAATTTACAAAGCTTTGTACAATGGTCAAGCCTCGCTTGACGAAGCTTTGATATCTATGATAACCACACGCGGGAAAAGCCTGAACAGCTTCTGCCGCGAGATGGACGATTATTGCCTGCAGATACTTGCCGGCACGGCGGAAGCCGACGACTTTTTTGTTGACATTTACACACTGGACAAAGAGGACGATCCATTTGACGAGAGCGTGTGGTATAAGGCAAATCCGCACCTCGTGACAGTGCCGAGCGCGCTTGAACAGCTCCGCCGCGATGCGCAGACGGCGAAGCAAATGGGCGGCTTTGAAATGTCCGACTATATGACGAAACGCCAAAATCTGTGGTATGAGTACGGCGACACGCAGTACATCACGCCGAACGAGTGGAAGCTCGGCCGGACAGAGATGACAATAGAGAACATGCGCGGTCGCAGATGTTTCGCCGGGCTCGACCTCTCAAGTGGCGGAGACTTGACCTCGCTCGCGCTCCTTTTTCCGCTTGACGATGGGAAGATATATGTCTGGTCACATTCCTACATTCCGGCCAAGCGACTTGAAGAACATATCATCACGGACACCGCACCGTATGATGTGTGGGCAAAGTCCGGCTTGCTTACGCCGTCCGAAGCGGTCGGCGGTCTGAAAAACGACTATCTGCAAATCGTAGCGGATCTGAAAGAACTGCAGGAAAAGTTTGAAATCAACATCGCCTGCATCGGATATGACCCGCACAATGCGGACGCATTTTTGGAAGAACTTGATACGCTCGGCGCGCCGTTGCTTGAAGTTAAGCAGTCGGCGCGTTTTCTGTCGGACACGACGGTTGACTTTGCACTTGAGGTCAAAGCCGGAAATGTGCTTTACGATCAGCGGAACGCGCTGATGTCGTGGTCTATTGTCAACGCGAAAAAGACGAAAAACTCTTTTGGCGAAATCAAAGTCGACAAGGAAGTGAACGCACGGCACGCGCGCATCGATGTCGTCGACGCTATTATCGACGCGCATGTCGCGTATCGAAAATCCAGGAAAGAAGAGACGCCGGACTATGAAACGGTGGTCGAAGATTATTTGAAGAAAATGGGGTGGGCTTGATGCCATTGTTTAAGAAAAAAAGTGCAAGCGACCAGCAGACGGTCGAGCGGCAGGCGCTGCTTGATTTTCTCGGCATAAGCGACGACGGCGAGGCTTTGGGCGAGGCGACATATTTTGCCTGTATAAAGATCCTGTCAGAAGCTATCGGAAAGATGCCGTTTAAAATCATGCGCACGACATCCGGCGGCGGAATCGAGACGGCGAAGAAGCACGAGCTTTACCGTCTGCTTGCGATCCGTCCGAATCCATATATGACCGCCACGCACTTTTGGTCGACGGTCGAAATCAACCGAAACCACTACGGCAACGCGTATGTGTGGATAACGGGAGCGGGCAAAAACACAAACTTGTGGTGCCTGCCGCCGGAGAGCGTGGAGATATACTGCGACGATAAAGGAATCTGGAACAGAAAAAAAGGTGCTATCTGGTATCTTTTCCACAATCCGAAAAGCGGCGAGACCGTCAGGATTCCGCACGACAGCATTATGCATTTTCGCACTTCCGTTTCTTTTGACGGCGTCGCCGGGCTGAGCGTCCGGGACCAGCTGAGCACAACGCTCGGCGGAAACATGCGCGGACAAAAGATGTTGAATGAGATGTACAAGAACGGCTTTACCGCGAAAGCCGTCCTGCAGTATACCGGCAATCTGAATGACGAGCTTGAGAAGCGATATACCACGAAGATTGAAGAGTATATCACCGGAAAGGTCGACACGGTCAAAAACCTCGTGCCGATTCCGGCAGGCTCGACAATCCAGCCGCTGAACATGAAGCTCGCCGACAATCAGTTTATCGAGTTGAAAAAATACTCGGCGTTGCAGATCGCCGCCGCTTTTGGAATCAAACCGAATCAGATTAACGACTACGAAAAAGCAAGCTACGCCGCCGCAGAGCAGCAGCAGCTTGCTTTTTACATTGACACGCTTTTGTACATTTTGAAGCAGTACGAGGACGAGGTCACCTACAAGCTTTTGAGCGACGAGGATATCGCGAGCGGGTATTTTGCAAAATTCAACGCGGCCGTTATTCTTCGCGCCGACTTTAAGACGCAGCTCGAAGCGATGGCGACCGCAGTGCAAAATTCCATCTACACACCAAATGAGGCGCGTGCCTACTTGGATAAAGGCGAGCGTCCGGGCGGCGACCAGCTGATTTGTAACGGATCCATGCTTCCGCTGACGCAGGCCGGAATACAGTACGCCAAAGGAGGTGAAAAAGATGAAAATTGACAAATGCGCCATTGTCAAGAGCCTCGATCTTGACGATGACAAAATGGCGAAAATCAACGCCTGCACGCTGAAAGAGCTGACCGCCGAAGAGGTTTTTGCCTTTAAGATGGTCGCTTGCGACAACGAGATTGACCGTGACTATGAGGCATTTTCCGGCAAGACGCTTGAGCAGCTTGCCGAGCTGTACAAAGGCAAGACCGTTATAAGCGACCACAATCCGCAGAGCACAAATCAGTGCGCACGGATTTTTGACGCGGAGGTTATCACCAGTCCCGGCGAGACCACCAAGACCGGCGAAGAGTATAAACAGCTTGTCTTACACTGCTATTGCATTAAGGCAACGAGCGGGCAGCTCATCGCCGAAATCGAGGGCGGCATCAAAAAGGAGTGCAGTGTCGGGTGCAGCGTCAAGTCTGCGCAGTGCTCTATCTGCGGCGGCGACGCCAGACGGTGCGAGCACTATCGCGGCAAACGGTACGACGGCGCGCTTTGCTTTTATAAGCTTGTCGGCGCGGTCGACGCTTATGAGGTTTCTTTTGTCGCGGTTCCCGCACAGCGCGCGGCGGGCGTGACCAAAGAGTTCGAGGGCGAGGAACTGCCCGAAGAAAAAGAAAAGTCCACAGACTACACGGATGCCATACGCATCCGTGAAAATTTTATCTACATGGAGGAATCAAACGATGAATAAGAAAATGAGAGATCTGCTTGCCAAAATCAAGTCCAAGACCGAAGAGGCAAGGCAACACAATGAGGCGGGCGAGGTTGACCTTGTCAAGGCTTGCCTCGACGAGGTCGACAACCTCAAGGGCGAGTATGAGACCGAGAAGCGCCTCTTTGAGGCGGAGCAGGACGAGCTCGACCCCGAGGGGCACGGCGACAACGGCGGTGCAGATCTCAGCGAAGAGAAGAGCTTTGTCGAATATCTGAGAAAGGCGGCCTCGGCGGGAATGTCGCAGGGCTCGAACGGTGCGATTATCCCGAAAACCATCGCGAGCAAGATAATCACCGATATAGTCAACGTATCGCCGATTATTGAAAAGGCCACAAAGTACTACACTAAGGGCGCTCTGTCCATACCTGTCTACGGTACCGACGCCTCTGCCGATTCGCCGACCGGTGATATCGCCGCCGCCTATCAGGGTGACGAGTTCACCGCACTGACCGCAGGCCAGGGCAAGTTTACGAGCGTAGACCTTTCCGGCTATGTCCTCGGCGCGCTTACCGTCATTTCCAACAAGCTTATCAACAACACCGACATTAACATTGTCGCAAAGGTTGAGGAGCTTATGACCGAGGCTTTCCGCGCCAAGCTCGAGCGCGAGCTTATCCACGGCACGAGCGGCAAGATGACCGGCGCGGTCTCGACCACCAACAAAAAGACGCTGACTACATATGCGCTCTCCGGCATCACTTTTGATGTCCTTATCGATATGCAAGCGATGGTGCCGCAGATCTACCAGTCCAATGCGATGTGGATCATGAGCAATAAGACCTTTACTGCGCTCAGGAAGACCAAAAACTCACAGAATGACTACCTGATGAAGGACATCGAAAACGGCTTCGGCTGGAAGATACTCGGCTCGCCGGTCTATCTCTCCGACGCAATGGACGAAGCGGATGCGCAGGAGGGCTTCCCTGTCCTCTACGGTGATTTTTCGGGCATGGCGCTTAAAATCGCAAAACAGCTCGAGCTGCAGGTGCTTAACGAGAAGTATGCCGACAAGAACGCCAAGGGCGTTGTCGGCTGGCTCGAGGCAGACTCCAAGGTCGAGAACAATCAGAAGATTGCCGTTCTTCAGTCTGGCAAGCAGAACGGCTGAGGCGGTGTAAACAATGGCCGTATCACTGGCGGAGGCTAAACGCTTCCTGCGTGTCGATGACGATGTCGACAATGCAATGATAAAAGGCTTTATCGACGCGGCCGAGAAATTTCTCTCGGCTGCCGTCGGCAGCGACTGCGACCTTAACGATCCGCGCGCACAGTTTCTTGTGCTCGTCGCCGTGCGTGATATGTACGACGGCGGCGAGCTAAACCGCACGGTGTCGGCGAACACCGAGAAGCTTTTTAACAGCTTTGCACTGCAGCTGAGAACGGAGGCAGGAGCCGATGTATCTGAAAAACAGAATTGAGGTCGCCTATATCGACAAGAGCGGGCAGGACGCCGACGGTTATGAAAAAAATACCGAGCGGCGCCTGCCGCTGTGGGCGCATGCGGAGTCGTCAAAGTCAAGCGAGTTTTACGAGGCGGCGCAAGCCGGCATGAAAGTCGAGCGGGTCTACATCGTGCGCTCGCGGTCTTTTGACCGCCGTAGCAAATTTGTCTACGATGGCGAAACAAAACTGCAGATAACGCGCGTCTATGACCGTCTCGACGGTCTGACGGAGCTGCACTGCTCCGACATGAAGGTGGACTGAATGGGAAAGTTTGATTTTGAAATAGATCCGGCTTTTTTGCGAAGTCTCGGTAAGCTGGCGGAAGTTGAGAAATACGCTCCGCAGATGATTGACGCGGCAACTCCGATTTTAGAGAAAAACATAAAATCGGCACTTGCCGGACATCGGCGAACTGGCACGATGGTCAACAGCGTCAAGCGCACACGCGCGAAGAAAGCCAAGAACGGAACATATCTCGCGACAGTCAGACCGACCGGGATGTCAAAAAAATACATCGACAAGCACGGCAAGGTTAAAAAGCGAAAGACACCTGTCCGCAATATGGAAATTTTGGCGCACTTGGAATACGGTACAAAGAACCAAGCACCGACACCGCTGCTGACCAAGGCAGTGAATGACTGCCGCGCGGAATGCGAGTCGGCAATGGCGGAAGTGTTTCGGCGTGAATCGGGGGTTGAAGGATGAATGTGAATCAGCTGATAATGTCCGCACTCGGCGACATGGGAATGAAAATATATCCGAATTTTTATTCCGGTGACGACGAGGAATATATCACTTTTTCCTATCTCGACGAGCGGCCGGAGTTTTGGGCGGACGATGAGCCGATATATGACGGCACATATGTGCGCGTGTCGCTGTGGACGCGGAACAATCCGCAGAAATACAAAAAGCAAATCAGAAAACGGCTCCGCGCGGCGGGCTTTACGGTCACGTCGACTGCGGAGTTGTACGATGAAGAAAAGAACTATGTCCAAATCGCGGTTGATGCCGAGATTGAGGGCGTAGTCAATGATGAGGAGGACGATTAAAAAATGGCCCAGTTTAAAGCATCTCTGCCTGTTTTTGCGCCGATAAAGTCAGAAACTGACTCGGCGATAACCTACGAAAACGGTGCTTTTGTCGGCAAGATGGTCAAGACCGAAGTCAAGCCGAACAAGGTCGAAGGCTCTCTCTATGCCGACGACGCGCTGGCGGAGTATGAAACAGAATTTAAAGATGCCGACATCACTCTTGAAACGTCAACTATTCCGGTTGAGGTTTTTGTGAGTATGTTCGGCGAGACGAAGACCGAGGGCACGGGCTCGACGACTCCGAAGCCGACCGTGCTGACCTCAAAAGCGAGCGACGCGCCAGTATACGGCGGCTACGGCTTTGTTTCCGTCGAGGTCGTGGACGGCGTGAGAAAGTATCTGACTTATGTTGTCCACAAGGTCAAATTCTCGCTTCCGAGTGAGACACACACCACCAAAGGCGACAACATCACCTTTAATACCTCGTCGCTCGAGGGCAAGGCAGTAGCGGACAAGTCCGGAGCGTGGCGCACCAAGACCTATTACACCACCGCCGCCGAGGCGATCGCCGCACTTAAGACCAAGTTCGGAATCACGGTCTCCGACACATAAACCAAAAAGGAGGAGCGGGCGGGGAAACTCGCCCGCGCGTCTATTTATGAACGCTATCATTTGTGAAACAAAAGAAAGACGGGTTCCGCTGACTATCGGCGGAAAGACATATAACGTCGCTCTGACGCTTAACTGCATCGAGCAACTGCAGGAAAGATACGGCGAGCTTGAGAATGTCTTTGGAGCGTCGAGTGAGGTCAAACAACTTAAGTGGATCCTTGCCGTGCTTATCAACGACGCGGTCGATGCTTACAACGACGACCATGATGTCAAGCTCGAGCATGTCACCGAGAGCTATATCGGCAGAAAAATCGACATAGGAAACATCAGCGAGTACACCGACGTGCTGATGCAGACCTTCGGCGTGTCGCTTCCGACCGCCGAGGAGCTGCCGGAGGACGACGAGCTGAACGCCGCCGTCGATGCCGTGGCAGAAGCGGCAGGACTCGAAGAAACAAAAAACAGTCAGGCCGAGTAATCGTCGATGTTGACCTCTGGATTTTCAGAGCGACGGTATTACTCGGCTTTCCTTTTGCGCAGGCTTGGCGGCTGACTTTGCGGCAAGTCACGAGCCTGTATGAAAATTATTGCATATGGCATGGATTAGTCAAAAATGGGGAGGTGGATGATGAGTAGTAAAAACTTCCGCATAGGCCCGAAGATTGTATGCGACGGCGAAGCCGATTTCAAAAAAGCAATAAAGGACATCAATAACAGCATGCGGCTGTTGCGCTCCGAGGCGAAGAAGAACACACAAGAGTTCGCTCAGAACAAAGATCAGCTCGGATATTGCACATCGCAGTACTCGACTCTGAACCGCACTATGGCAGAGCAAAGAGCCAAAGTAGAGTTGATTAAAGACGCTTTAGCAAACGCCACCAAACATTTTGGCGAAAATTCCGACGCCGTGCGCGAGTGGGAAATTCAACTTAACTACGCGCAGGCGGACTTGGCTAAGTTTACAAAAGACGTCAACGACATGGGCAATGAGTGGGACAAGCTCGAAAAAGAATCGGGTCCAAAAACCACACTCGAAAAAATGGCCGATGGGCTTAACAATGTCCGCGACAAAATCGACAAGTTCAAGGACAAAATCAATGTCTTTGGAAAGTTGAAAGATAAGCTGTCCGAGGTCAAAGAAAAACTGAGCATTTTCAAACGGAGCACCAACGAAGCCGGAGACAGCCTCGAAAAAGCCGGGAAAAAGAGTATCAAGTTCGGCGACCTTATCAAGGCTCATGTCATAAGTGATGTTATCGTTGGCGGTCTGAAAAGTGTTGCCTCGGCCTGTAAGAGTATCGCTAAAGGGGTTTTTGATTTTGTCAAGGAATCAGTCGCAGGCTTCGGCGAGCTTGAGCAGAACCTCGGTGGCGCGGAGGCCGTTTTCGGCAGTCATGTCGATGCAGTCGTTGAAAAGAGTAAAAGTGCCTATAAAGACATGGGCGTTGCTCAAAGTGAATACCTCGCGACCGCGAACAAAATGGGCTCGCTGTTCCAGGGCTCCGGGCTGTCGCAGGAGCGCAGCCTTGAGCTGACCACAAAGGCTATGCAGCGCGCGACCGACGTCGCGTCCGTCATGGGCATTGACACATCGCAGGCGCTTGAATCTATCGCCGGAGCTGCAAAAGGCAACTTCACAATGATGGACAACCTCGGCGTGGCTATGAACGCGACGACCTTGCAGGCATATGCTGCCGGCAAGGGCATCAACTTTGTCTGGAACAAAGCATCGAACGCTGAAAAAGCCGAGCTTGCAATGCAGATGTTTTTTGAGAAAACGGAGCAGTATGCAGGCAACTTTGCGCGCGAAGCCGAAGAGACGCTGACCGGATCGATCGGCATGGCGCAGGCGGCAATGCAGACGCTGAAAGAAAACCTCGGCAACAGCGAAGCCGACCTCGAGCCGATGATTATGAATCTCCTGAACTCGGTCAAGGCGGTCATTCGCAACGCCGCTCCGGTCGTGCAGAATGTTGTCAACGCAATTTTGGAACAGACGCCGTTACTGCTTAAAGCAGGCGCGCAGATGGTCAACTCTCTGCTCGACGGTCTTGTCTCCAACCTCGCGCCGATACTCTCCGGCGCGGTTGACGTCGTCTTTACTCTGGTCGACGGCATCGTCGCGAATCTCGATCCTATCATGCAGGCGGCGGTCACGCTTATAGTCGTGCTTGTCGGCGCGCTTGCGGATAATATCGACAAGGTGATAGATGCGGCGTTTACGCTCGTCGACTCACTCGTCAACGCACTGCTTAAAGACGATAATCTTTCAAAAATTCTCAACTCGGCGGTCAGGTTGGTGATAGAAATATCGACCGGGCTTATCGCCAACGTTCCGCGCCTTATCCCGGCGGCATTTCAGCTGATCGGCGGCGTTGTCAAAGGCTTGTGGGATAACAAAGGTCTTGTCGTGGACGCAATTGTCAAAGTCTGCAAGGCAATGCTCGAAGGCTTCAAAAACTTTTTCGGCATACACTCACCGTCAACCGTTTTTGCCGGACTCGGCAAAAATCTTCTCGAAGGTCTGTGGAACGGTATTAAGAACATGAAAGACTGGCTTATCCGAAAAATCAAGTCTCTTGGTTCTGCCGTCACGGAAGCGATGAAATCGGTGCTCGGCATACACTCGCCGTCGACCGTTTTCCGCGACCAGATCGGTAAAAACATGGCTCTCGGCGTTGGCGTCGGATTTGAAACCACGATGCGCGACGTCGCGAAGAGAATGACCGACTCCATTCCGATGGACGTTGACATCAACGCGACCGGGAATTTTACGGCGCGCCGAGCGCAGGCGGCAATTAGCGGCGGCAATAAGGTCTATAACTTTAATGTCACCATAAATGCCGCAGACGGCGGGGGCGATGTGAGAGCTCTCGCCTCGCGCATCGCCGAAGAAATCTACGACGAGATGCGCAGAAAGGAGCGGGCATATGCCTAAAACTTTCACTTTCAATTCAAAAAAATCGAGCGACTTCGGGCTTGTGGTGCAGGAGGCAACAATCAACAAAACACCGGCGCGACCGTATGATCTGCAAAAGATTCCCGGCCGCGCCGGGCTTTTGATAATCGATTCGAGCATCGACGACCTTGAAAATGTAGAAATCACCTACACCGTCGGCTGCAAAGACATTGCGGCAAACCGCGATGCTATCGCAGACTGGCTTTTCGGCAGTGCGGCATATGCTAAACTGGCGGACAGCTCCGACACAAGCAGCTATCGCATGGCGATCTGCACGAGCGGGCAGGATTGGGACGAGCAGATCCGGAATTTCGGCACGGCGAAGCTGGTGTTCAGCTGCAAACCGTTCCGCTTTCTGACTTCCGGCGATGTCAAAACGACGCTGACGGCGGCGAAAAAAATCACCAATCCGACGGCGTATTCCGCGCTGCCATATATCAAGATATACGGCAGTGGAAACATCACGCTTTCGATTGGCGGTCAGTCTTTTCCGTTTTTAAACATCGGCAGCTATATCGAGTGCGACAGTGCCTTGCAGCTGGTCTATACCGGCACGACCGGGAAGTCAGACAGAGCCAACTTTGACAGCTTTCCGGTGCTGTCACCCGGGGGAAATGCTATAAGTTGGAGCGGCGGAACCGTGACCAAGGTCGAGATCGTGCCGCACTGGAGGCGCTTATGATACCGATACTTTATAAGCCGGACGCAAAAACAAAAATCGGCTGGCTTGCCGAAGCGAGTGACTGCCAATGCACGGAGGAGCGCAACGGCGTTTTCGAGCTCGAATTTCAATATCCGATGCTCGGGCGATACGCCGCAGATCTCGTCATTGACCGATATGTCAAGGCAAAGCCAAACGCGACCGCCGCAAATCAGTTTTTTCACATCCGCAAAGTGTCAAAGCCTATCAACGGCATGTTTACTGTTAGCTGCGAGCATATCAGCTACGCACTTTCCGGCTATCCGGTGCCGACCGTTTCGGCATCCGGAAACGCGCAGGTCGCTATCAACGCCATATTGACCGCCGCAAAGAATCAGCTCGGCAAGGACACAGGCTTTTCCGTGGCGACGACCGATATTACTCTGTCGTCGTCAATCGCACTGACCAATGTTTCGGCGCGCGCTGCGCTCGGCGGAGTGTCCGGCTCCGTCCTTGACGTCTACGGCGGCGAGTACGAGTTTGACAATCACACGATAAAGCTGCACAAGGCGCGCGGCAAAGATCGCGGGGTCAGAATTGCATATGGTCGCAACATGACGGAGTTAAAGTGCGATATCGACATGGATAGCGCATACACCGGCATATATGGCTATGTCAAAAACGACAATGTCGACTTGCACAGCTATAAGGCAGTGACCAACTCAAGCGGCATCAATGCAAAAACGCTGATACGCGATTTTTCGTCCGATTTTTCGGGCGGCGATAGCAAAATCACGCAGAGCGGGCTTGACTCGGCGGTGTCGGCATACGCGGCGGCAAATGATATCAACTCGCCGACCGTGTCAATGACGGTGTCATTTGTGGACTTGTCGCAGTCGCCGGAATACGCGAGTTTTTCCGCGCTTGAATCGGTCAGCCTTTGCGACACAGTGCAGATCTATCACAAAGACCTCAACATCAATATCAAAGCAAAGGTAATTAAAACGGTCTATGATGTCCTGCGCGAGCGGTACACATCCATTGACCTCGGATCGCCGCGTGCGAATTTTGCCGACGTCATAAAACAGACGGTCAACGAGGCCAAAGACCTGCGCGGTCAGCTCGTCTCGGCGAAGTCCGACTTGACGGCGGCATACGAAAAGGCGATAGCCGACGCAACGGCGGCAATCACCGGGAACAGCGGCGGATATGTCCGACTCAACCCGTCGCAGAATCCGCAGGAAATTTTAATCATGGACAAGCCGGACATCTCGACCGCCAAAAACATATGGCGGTTTAATCTTTCCGGCTATGGTCATTCGTCCGGCGGCTACTCCGGACCATACAGGACAGCAGTCACGCAGGACGGTCACATCGTCGCCGACTTTGTTGATACCGGCACACTAACGGCTAACATCATCAAAGCTGGAATAATGCAGTCCGCAAACGGCGAATTTTCCTTTAACCTCGAAACCGGGCACATCGAAGCTTCCGACATCAACATCACCGGCGGCGATATAAACCTTGACGGCGGTACCCTGTCAATCTTAAACAACGACGGCTATAAAGCCGACTTGTCAGGCGGCGTGCTTGACCTCTATCAGGGCGCGGGCACGGGAACCGGAACAGGGGAAAAATATCTGACCTTTGGCAGCTCGATGCTGTATAAAACCGCGCTCGGCGGGGATTGGTATGCGACTATAGCTGCGCCCGAGTTTACACTCGGTGAGCAGTCCGCAAAAGGCTTTAGATTTGGAAAATCGAAAGATAACGCCTCTACGGTCAAGCCTGTCGTCAACAGTCTTGGCTACAGCTGGGACACCGACTATATGCTCGTCGAGAAAGACAAAACGCGAATCAGGCGGTGTGTTGAAACAAACGAAGCAAAGGAAGATCAGTTTGAGAGCCTGATACATCACCGTATAGTCGGCGGGACGAATTTTAAACTCGGTGTGGGTATCGCGAAAATGAACGCCGAAAAGACACCGGGAGCGGGCTTGGAAATAAGAGGCGAGACGTCCGGCTATCTCTGGGCGGGACTCTATGCGTGGACGGAGCTTGATAATGTTATGCGCTTAACCTTCCAAACGCGAAATCAGGACGGCACGACCTACAGCAGGACACTCACGGCAAACGGCGATAATCTTTGGTTTAATGGCAGACGCTTGAAATTTGCAGACGAATAGGCGGTGAAAAAATGACAAAAACCGAAATCGAAAAGAAAATCGCAGAGGTCAAAGCGCAGGGCGACGCCTTGCAGAAGAACAACTCTCAAATAATGCAGCAGCTCGAACTCAACAAGCTCGAGCTTGCGAAAATCTGCGGCAAAATAGAACTGTTGTCCGATATGCTCTCAGAGCTCGAAAAGACGCCCACAGAGGGCGAGAACGGGGAGGCGGAAGAATGCAGACGAGAACGATAACGGTTGATTATGCCCGCCCGCGTGGCTACGACGTAGGCTACCGCGCCGAAAATAATTTTACTCTGCTTGCCTTGCCTGTGCCCGAAGAGCTCGAGGGCGCGGACAGCTACAGAGTCTATTTTGAATCAACGATCGGCGAGTATTTACAAACCGAGCCGCTGACTCCTGCGGACGGCTATGTGGCGGTTAAAATTACAAGCGATGTTGTGCCCGAGCCGGGCAACATGGCAGCGCAGCTTGTCGCCTTTGCGGACGGCGAGAGAGTCGGCTATGCGCCTATGATAACAGGCTCTGCAAAGGTGTCAATCCCGGACGGCACAGAGCGGTTGAGTCCCAGTCTCTCCGCCGAAATCGCGCTTAACACTGCTGCACGGCATTCGCACGACAACAAATTCGTGCTTGATAAGTTTGCCGAAACCGACGGCAAGCCGACCTATGACGGCGAGGCTTTAGGCGGCGGCGCATCCGACTTCACAATCAAAATGACGGTTGCAAGCGATGACGACGGCAACTATACGGTCACATCTTGCGACGCAACAGTCGAGCAAATTGACGCAGCAGTTGACGCCGAAAGAAGGGTCATTGTAATTGCTTCTGATGACACTGTCATCTTTGAGTTGCCGATGTTCGAAGGCGTTAAAGGCAGCACCTATTGTTTCGGCGCGTTTTTGCAGGGTCAAGTGATATTTTTGTTCGTGCAGAAGGTCGGCGAAAACGAAAGCAAGTGGCGATTTGGAATGACTCAAATCCAATCGGGAGATGTTGACTACTCCAATGACGCACTGCCGAACATATCGACAGTCGAAGATGCTCTCAACGAGCTTATCCCTAAATCCCACACCCACGCCACAGGCTCAAACATAACCCTCGCCGACAACACCGAGTACCGCCTCACCGATGTCACGACCTTAACACTAACATATCCTACAGGCAACTTCGAGTGCTGGATGCGCCTGAACTTCGCGGCGAGCGGCGATATAACGGTCACTCTGCCCGCCGGCACGGGATATATCGGCACTGCGCCGGATTTTCACAACGGCGAAACCTGGGAGCTGAGCTTCAAAGACAAAATTTTGGCGGCGCAGAAGGTCGGTGACGGCACTTGATGGGGCGAAGAAGAGAACTTTTTTCGCGTGCCGCGCGGCATATCGAAGGTCTGCCGGATGACTTCACTCCCGTGAGCTTCTTGCAGTCCTCGGGCAGCCAGTATATCGACACCGGGCGCAAGCTGACGCAGGATTCTGATATCACCATAGATTTCAGGATAGTCGGTGAAATAAACAGGGACGCGGGCATATTCGGGTCGCGCCAGAGCGCGTTGAAAAATAATCTTACGCTGTTTCAAAACAAAAATCCGATTGTTTTCTCCGGCGACTTTTCCGAGTATCAAAAGCACCGTTTTGCGGCGGCTTCATCATTGGAACGAACAAAAATCCGAATGAACAAAGCCGGCGTGTGGGTCAATGATATTTTAAAAAAATCTTGGAGCGATGTCGCCGACTTCGAGACGCCGACAAATGGATTAATATTTGATATCGGCAACAATAACTGGACGGGCAATAAGGCTATTATGCAGTTATATAGCTACACAGATGGCAACGCCCAACAGCTTGTCCCTTGTCTCGATGCAAACGGTGTGCCGTGCCTTTATGATCTTATAGGCAAAACGGCGCTCTATAATCAGGGCGCGGGCAGCTTCATATGGGGGTGAAAATATGATATACGGAAAACTGGTCGGCGGTGCTCTGCACGGTGCGCCGCGACCGATAAAAACAGAAAATGGCGATGTTTTTACTACTGACCCCAATTTGCTTTTGCAGTACGGATACAAGCCGATAATCACGGCTGATTATCCGTCCGACGGCGGGTATTACACCGAGTCATGGACGGAGACGGAATCCGAGATAAAGCAAATCTGGACGGCCGCCGAGCCGCCCGAAGATATATCGGCTGACGAGGCGTTGGATATCATCACAGGGGGTGCGGATATATGACGAGAACGCAGGCAAAACGCTTTCGCGAGATGATAACAAAAGCCGCCGCGAAGCTGACAAACGCCGAAGCGCTGACGAGCATCAGCCTATTTGAACCGTGGAGCGGCGAAAAAGACTATTCTGTCGGCGACAGGGTGCGCGACGGCGGGAAACTCTACCGTTGCTACAATGCGATATCCGCCAATCCCACATGGCTACCGAGCGCAACTCCCGCACACTGGGAGCGCGTGACTGTCGGCGAAGACGGCACGATAGATAACCCGATAACTGCCACCGAGGGCATGAGATATTTTAAAGACAAGTACTATATCGACGGCGGCAAAATTTACAGATGCACAAGAGACGACAGCGGCGGCGAGGGCACGGTCATGCACTATCTGCCGTCGCAGCTTGTGGGCATTTACTTCGAGGAGGTGACGGGATGAGTGTGTGGGAAGTTTTTTTAGCCGCAATAGGTGCATGCGGGACGGTTTGCGCCATTATCTTTGGGTATCAAGCCTATAAGCGGAACAACAAAGGCGACAACCGCGACGAAGGCAAGAAAGACGGTGTTGTTTTGACGGAGCTGGGGTACATAAAAAGCGGCGTCGATGACATCAAACGAAAGCAGGAAAAGCAGGATGACAGCATAAGGGAAGTCGTTGAAAGACTGAGTTCTGTTGAATCGTCCGCGAAACAAGCACACCATCGGATAGACGGCTTGGAGAGCCGTATGAGCGAAAAATAAGGAGGTCACATTTATGTTTGCAGAATTTTGGTCGGAGTACGGTATGACATTGATCTACACCGTTTTAACGGCGGTGCTCGGCTTCATCGGAATCGCGATAAAGCAGATTCTTTCGAAGCTTTCCGCCGACAAGACTAAAGAGTCGGTCGTGAAAACTTGTGTCAACGCAGCGGAGCAGCTGTATAAAGATTTACACGGCGAAGAAAAGCTTGCGAAGGTCAAGGAAAACATCGTTGAAATGCTCAATGAGAAAGGCATATCAATATCTGATATCGAGATGGACATGCTTATCGAAGCGGCGGTTGCGGAAATCAATAAGCAGCTTAAGAAAAAGGAGGGTGCTGAAAATGGCAAAGACTAATACAGGGCTCGTGGCATACGCAAAAGCGAACATCGGCAATCCGTATTGGTACGGCACCTTTGGGCAGGTCGGCACACAGACGCTGCTTGACTCGAAGCGCAAGCAGTATCCGTCTTTTTATACAAGCGCCAGATATGCGGCGTGCAAGAAAGATATCGGCAAGCGCGTGCACGACTGTGTCGGTTTGATAAAAGGCTACCTGTGGAGCGACAGCGCTACAGCCGCGCCGAAATATAATGCCGCGCAGGATGTGTCTGCTAACGGTATGCTCTCAAAATGTACCGAACACGGCAACATAAATAAGATGCCAGAGATCCCCGGCGTCCTCGTTTTCATGGATGGTCATGTGGGTGTGTATGAGGGCAATGGCTATGTTATCGAGTGTACCGTCTCATGCGGCGGTGGCGTCGTCAGAACCGCGCTTAAAAGCCGTCCCTGGGTGCATTGGGGCAAATGTCCTTGGATAAGTTACAACAGCACTACAGCGGCACAGAAGTCGTCAGAATCGACCTCGAAACCGGGCGGCGGCATAAAGGTCGGAGATAAGGTAAAGATAACCGGCACGAACTATGCCACGGGACAGCGCGTACCTACTTGGGTGAAGCTGCGCAAATACACCGTAAGCAAGGTGCAGGACGGTAAAGCTCTGCTCAAGGAGATCAGCAGCTGGGTGCATACCAAAGATATAACAGTAGTATCGACGGCAAAGAAAGGTGTTGCAGTCGGTAGCACAGTGACTATCAAGAAAGGCGCTGTTTACGGCGGCTGTACCTCAGCGCGCGGAAAAGCGGTCC
>ERZ779877.92-NODE-92-length-101054-cov-4.918682_pt1 | contig 101054 bp, 97 predicted proteins | sample MGYA00511556_ERZ779877 | MGnify/ENA primary metagenome ERZ779877 (study PRJEB29588, sample SAMEA2159338) | human gut metagenome | biome: human gut; feature: human-associated habitat; material: faeces | place: Denmark | collected 2008/2010 ... | reverse complement strand
AACAAGAGCATCAGTACCTAGAACATCATTAATATTATAATCTGTTACAAGAATATAAAACAACTTATGATAACTTTATTTTAGGATTAGAAAATGAAAGTAACAGCAATCAGTGATTTACATGGTAATCTTATTGATATAGAACCATGCGATCTACTATTAATATGTGGTGATATATCTCCATTAGAGATTCAAAGAGACTATATTCAAATGACAAAATGGATATTTAATGAATTTCAAGAATGGATAATGAAGATAAATTGCCCTACTATTATACTTACTCCAGGTAATCATGATTTTTGGTTTGAAAAGATGATTACTCAATCAAATACTTACTTATTTAATAAGTTAACTATATTGATTGATGGAGAAACGAAAGTATATAATAGTACTGATGACAAATGGTATAAAATATATGGAACACCTTGGTGTAAACAATGTGGACCATGGGCATTCATGGCTAATCACGCTGAATTAGCTAAGAAATATGAAAAGATACCAAAAGATTTAGATATATTAATGACTCACGAAGCATCTAATTTTGGAGAAGTTGGAACTACTCATGACAATGGAACTGAAATAAAGTACGTTTGTGCTGCATTAACTGATGAAATTAGACGAAAGAAACCAAAGTATGCATTATGTGGACACGTTCATACTGGAAATCATAATATTACAGCATGTCCTGTATACGATTATGTATTTCAAGAAGATACGGAATGGACTAATGTACGTGTAGCAAACGTAAGTATACTCGATGAATCTTATTCAATTTATTTTAAACCATTAACATTTGAACTATAACTTAAAATTTACGATTATGAAGAATTACGAATTAGTTAACTTACAATTAGACGAGCAAAATATGAATAATGAAGTAATGTCTCAGACTGAACAAGATATTTACTTTGAAGCAGACGAACTTAATGACATTGCATTCGTTAATGAACTAGTAGAAGCAGATCGTTTAAGTAAGTTAGAAGAGTAATTATGGACATAAGTATACCTTATTACGAAGATAACACTCGTATAAGTAATAGTAATATCGGATGGTTCCTAAAAAAGGGACCCCGATATCTAAAGGATATGCTAGATGGAAAAATTGAAGGATTAAAAGCAAGTTTCTTAGATAAAGGAACTATGATTCATGAATATATTCTTCAACCAGAAGAATTCTGGAATGATTATATTATTTTAGATTTTGCAGTACCTAAAGTAAAGCAACAAAAAGATCTTCTAGAATTTTATTCTACTGCAAGATTAACCGATCCTTTTGCTACTGAAGAAGATATATTATTAATGAGTTATAATGCAGCTTATAGTAATAATAAATCTATCGATAAAAGAATTCAAGAAGCAAGAGAATTAGTAGAATTATATAAAAACTACATTGAATACTTTAGAAATAAAGATAGTAAGAAAGTTATTTCTTTTGCTGATTTGGCTCTTCTAAAGACCATAAAGCAAAATATGCAAGAGCATAAAAAAGCAAATGAGATTTTATTTGCTTATCCAAAAACATTTGAAGTTCACAATGAATTTCATATAAATTGGGAATTTCCAAATGCTTCTAAGTTAGGAGACTTCCCTTGTAAATCTTTACTCGATAGAATAATGATTGATCATACAAATAAGAAAGTAATACTCGTTGATATTAAAACTACAGCTGATGTATACAATTTCAGACATTCTATAGAAGAATTTGACTATTGTAGACAATTAGCTTATTACTGGTTTGCAATTTATTGGTATTTTAAAAATGAATTAAAACTAGATTTAGAAGAATATACACGAGAAACATATATAATAGCTGTTCAAAGTCATGACGGTTATGAAGTAAAGGTTTTTAATATTGAGAATCAATACATCGAAGCCAAAGTATGTGTTATTGAAGATGCTATCAAACGCATAGCTTGGCACAAAGATAATGACTTATGGGATCATATAAAAGAATATTATGAAGGAGATGGAGCGGAACTACTATGATTATTAATAAATATACAAAACATAGTATATTTTCACTTCCTCAAATATTTTATGATACCTTTACAAAATATGATTTGAAAAATAGTGAATTTGTAAATATGTACACAAGTGATATGAATAATCCACTACTTTCAAATCATATTTTTTTAGTATTTCATAATACTAAAGCTTACTTAATAGAGAGATTAAAGAAACATAGACTATATTATTGTGATTATACTTTAACAATAGATAGAATTAATTATAGAGTATTTGCCTTTAATAAGGCTTATTCAATTCATTCCATAGTAAACAAAATAGATCTTGGTTTATATGAACGTCTAGGATATCAAGCTAAATTGCAAATATTAAATTTTTGGAATATTAGTGTTGATAGTAAAGTTCATGAGTACCTATTTAATCCTCTTACAAAAGTAGTAAAACCAGTAGGTGAAAATATATCATTACAAGATTTAAAATATAGAAAAGCCCCAACAGCAAAAACTGAAGGGGCTTTATTGTAATGGCCGTTAAAATTTTTGTGGCTTTAAAAGTTAAATATTGAAATCATATTATCGTAATACTCCATTTTTGATCTTGGATCTTGTGCTTCCCATATACTTCTTAAAGGAGTGGCCTTAATTAAGGATCGTTGGAATCGGTTCATACCCTTGTATGGACCTTTTTTTATCTCCTGTGTAGGATCATTCAACATCATTGTAGTTAAGTCACCCCAATATTGTAAAGTAGACCATGCAGCAGTAGGAGTATTAAGTAAGTTAATTACTTCAATAGGTAATATGTTACCACGTGTTTCTAATGAAGCTCTTAAAGTAAGATAGGCTGCTTCTTGTTTCCACCAATTACGTTTGTCATCATCTGCCATCGCTCTTACTAAAGAAGAAATGATCATAAAACCTACTGTGGAAAATAAAACTTCATAAGTAACTCTTTTAAGACATCCTTTTTCGAAATCGTCCAATTCATCATAATGATTTTGATATAGTTCCTTTAATTGATCTATTTTGTTCTGATTAAAGTAATGTCTATATACATATTTAACTGCAGCTGGTACTTGAGCTTCGCTCCACATGCCTGTAGAATAGTTAAATTGACGTTTAGTTAAGAACTTAGTTTGTAAGTTAACCAAAATAAAGTTACGGAAGATAAGTAACAATTGTCCAATCACAGTTGCATGTAATTTACTTCTATCCAAATCTGTTAATTGCGTGTCAATTCTGGTACCTACCTGTTTTGCCGTATTTCTAACTTTGTTTATAGTAGCTTCATCGAGAGATTTAGCGTACTCTGGTTTTATTACTAGTTTGTTGTTTTTAACTTCAAATGCATCATAAAAAGTTACACTTAAAGTATTCCATTTGGCATTGCCTTCCTTTTTACTCTTAAATCTTCTTAGGAATTCGTTCTTATTTAAGAATTTACCAGATTCAGGATCATATTTATAGTATAAACCAATTGCCAATGCCATTTTACCTTTTGTTACATAATCTGACATTTCATGTCCAAAATACCAGAAGTGTTGATTTAATGCTCTTAAAAATCTAGATTGATTAAGTTTACTAAAGGTTTGAGCATTTTCTCTTACTACACCTAAATACTCCATATAACATAGAACCTTGTCTTTGTTGTTTGAATGACCTATGTTCTTTATTGCATTCGCATATGACGGTATAATTAATTTTGTTGCTTGTGCAAGTTCCTTATTTCCAAAGTATATACCAGAGATTGCTTCGAGTCTATTTTGTATTTTGTTTGTAATAAGACCAGTAAGAATCACATTCATATTTTGAGCTATGCCTTGTATTCTAGTGTATGCAGCTAAATTAGCAGCTAACTTACCAACACTTACTGTCACATGTTTGCCTTTTGGTAAAGGAACATCTAATTCTAATGCATTCTTTTCCATACCATATACCAATTGATCTAGTACAGATTTTAATTTATCATATGTCTTACTTTCCAAACCTTGTATTCTACCACCCTTCTTATCGGTAAAATCTGTACGACTAACAAAATCAAGAGCTACTTCTAATTCTGGGGCAATTTCACTCATTTGTTCATAATTTTCTGCCATTTTGTAATAAGCAATGACAGATCCTACTATATCGTTTGTTAAAGCGTCTGGATTTGATAACATCTTAATATACCTAGTAGGTATAAGTTTAACAAGTGACCCATCTGATCGTTTAGCATTTTCCAACATATATGCAGTGTCATCATCCTTTACAGTGTAAGTATCTTCTATTGCATATGCTAACCCCTTTAAAATATTGTCCTTACTTCGGATTTGTGTCCATGCCCCACCTTCTATTTGTGGGAGTCTATATTTATTTTCATACTTTAAGAATTGAATCTTAGAATTTGATAATTCCATTACATCAACAAGTTTATCATAAAGCTTCTTTAAGTTTGAATCAGAAGTTATTTTACGATAATTTGCACTGTTGTCATACAATTCAGGATTTGGAATTCTTGTTTCTCCACGATCTGCATATTTAGTAAATCTTTTATCGTAGAAAGGTGATTCTTTATCGATTTCAGACCAGGATCTGTTAGGTACTTTGCGCATGTATTTAGCTCTTAACTCTTTCTTCGGAACTAATTTCTTCCAAAAGGAAGCTGGTACAAGATTTCCTTCATAGTCATATCTAGCATTTATAGAAACCCACGCATTATATTCAGCTTGACCTAATTTTTCAACTCTTTCTAATTCTTCATAGAATTTAGGGTTTACTTCCCATTCAGCTATGTCCATTACTTTGGATTTCTTTGATTTATCACGAGTTTTCAAACTTTCCTCAGAAATCAATTCATCATAAGTATTAATCCACGACTTTACTTGGTCAGGCATGCTATCAACATCTACTTTACCATCTTCTCTGGTGTAAAGTCTTAACATGTTCTTTCTAGCCGTTTCATATAGTATTTGATCATCAGATTTATTTGTGTTTGATGAAAGAGTTTTAATATCGTCCCAGAATTCTTCAATTATTTGATCAACTGTATTGCGTTGTTCCCACTTAGCAAATTTCTCTGGACTTAAATTCTTCTTTGCCTTTTGTAGAGCTTTATTAAACTTTTCCATATTTGGAGTATAATGTAATTTCTCTCTTAATTTTTCATTATACTCTCTCATTTCTATTGCTATTTCTTTATCTAATCCAACTTTTACTGAACCATCTGGATAATATGGATTAGCTAAATTTCTACGTCTAGTTTCTAACTCTTGTAATTTTAGATAATCTTCATCGGATAAATCTTCTCTGTGGTAATCTCCGTTCTTATCAACGGTAGTACTTAACAATAGGTTTATTTCCATATTTATGGAATCTCTACGAGATCTTGCTTCTTCACTAAGACTATTAGTTAGCTCGTAATACTCTGGAGTAAACTTACGAATTGTATGCTTAGCTTCCCAATCATTATTTGCTTTATTCCATTTCTTTAGTTGCTCTGGATTCAATAAACCAGGTACTTCAGCAATATCTTTATCTCCAAATCCTAACTTTTCGGCTAACTTTTTTTGATGTTCCAAGTAATCTTGATAGTGTTGACCGTAATTTAAGTCTCTTGTTATAAAGCCTGTTTTATGACCATCTTTATTTTTTTCATGCATATAAGCTAACTTAGATTTATCTACATGTGATAGTATTTCTACAAGCTCTTTACCTACTTCTAGTTCTTTTTCAGCAACATTATTTTTAGTATTAACTATCTTGTTAAGAATTATACGTACTAACTCACTATTAGAATATTGTGTACTACCTGCCCACTGATCCCATAGATTTATATCCACATCACCTTCATCTAATATTTTTTTAAGATGATCTATAGTAAATGAACCAGCTTTAGTTGCTTCTCTAATAAAATTATCTTTAGCAACAATGTCTGCTAAATTGTTATAGTTTCTTACTAATTCATAGTAGTCACCTACAGTCCTTTTTAAGTTTTGTTTTGTATCCTCAATTAATTGAGGATCATTTAAATAGTCAAACGTAGATTCATCATCCAGCATGTTCTGGATATTAGTAGCAATGTTACCATAAAAGCCAATATAACCCTTTTTTATCACATCAAGTTCAGCAGAAGTTACATTTAATGGGTTATCATATTTTTGGTTCTCCTTTACTTTGGCTTGTAAAGCTTTTATTTCATTTAATGCAGATATTATATCACTTGCCATGTAATCTACAAATTCAAAAGTAGCTTGGTCATTCTCTAATTGATTTAATTTGAACTCTAATGCTCTTAATTCATCTACTTTCTTACTGTCACTATATTTTGCATATTGGATATCTTTTATTCTTCGCTTAATAGATTCCATTAACTTATCATAGACTTTGTTTACAGCTTCCGGAATCTTAGCAACTTTTTGATTGTGTATTTCTTTACCAAAGAAATAAGAGTTATCCATTAATTTAGGTTCACCATTCTTATCTACTACTTTGGATACATTGGTTTTATCTTTGTTTGAACTTTTCCAATTTTTAAAATTTTCAATATCTTGTTTTGTGCCTAAAAAATGAACATTTTCTTTTGGGTTAAATATTACAACAACATCTGATCCAAATTCATTGTTTGCTTCATCAGACACAATTGCATCATTTTTATCTTTTTTGGCTTTAGTAAATAATCCTCGTTGTTCTTCGTAATACGTATTCTGATTTTTTTCTACAATTGGGTTTTGTACATTAAGTACTGCTGGATACATTCCTTTTTTTACTTGTCTAGATTCCCAAACATCTTGAAATTCAGATTTTTTTCTGTTTACCCAATCGTTAAAAGTCTCTTTACCATATCTTATATCAAAAACTTCTTCAAAAAATTCTTTATCCGTTTTATCTTGGTATCCGTATCTAGCTTTCCTTTCCGATAAATACTTTCCATTAGAACCGCCTTTGTCTCTATTAAATATACCTCTTTTATTTGGAGAATACTGTCTAGTATTTGGACCAATTATTTCATTTTTCCATTCATCAGTATCCATTCTGCCATTACCAAGAGCCTCTTTTAATTCCCACCATAGTTTAACCCAATTGTTATATCCTTCGGTATCAGGAATATTTCGGTTTACTCCAGAAATATATTGTAATGAAGCCCAAGGCTGTTTATTAAAATACATTTCTGCACCGGTTTCTGGAGCACCAGACCCTTTACCTTTTTTAGTATTTTCAACACCTTGAGATAAGTCTGAATCTGTTCCGTGCCAGTATATAGAGTTAATTAAAGAATTTGGATAAATAGAATTTACATACTGTGCATATTCTTCTTTACTACCTACTTTAGATAATTCTGTATTAGTACTATATAAATAGTCAATGGCATCTTTGCTATCAATATCTATAGATACATTACCAGTCCAATCACCAAACCACTCTTTAAAGCTCTTAGAATAAGTTCTAGCTTTGGCTTGAATAGCAGCTACTCTATCACCATTATAATGCTCTAAAAGGTCTGAAAAGAGCTTAGATGGCTCCCCATTGGGAGCCTTATCTAAACCATAACCATTATTTTCTGATAACACATAATATGCAGCATTTTCATTACCCAATATCTTTGTATATTGCTTTAGTAAAGCTGCAACCTCTTTATTTTTAATATTTAAACACTGCATAATTATTCACATTCTTTTCTACGTTGTTTACCATTTGCTGTTAACTCATCAATTGAATCCTGCAAAGATGCATTTATTGCTTGTTCTTCTGTAGCTGGTTCAAATTCTATATCGTCTAATAAATCTTCTTCGGCTATTTCATTTCGCATAGAAACTTTCTTCTTATTCTCTGCTTCTGAATTTATTATAACAAAGTTTTTAGCACGTGACACAGCTACATATCTCAACTCGTTTCTTAACTGCATTACATCTCTACCATAACCAAACGTATCAATTTCATTGGAGAGTATTAAAACTTTACTGTACGTACTACCTTGTGATTTCCAAACAGTTTGTGCGTATCCATAATCAATTGCTTTTCTAATTTTTAACCTACCTTGATTGTCTTCTAAATTCTTGGTAATGTTTAATTCATTATCAATGTTAAACGCCATTTGAACCAAATCTCTATATTTAGATATTTGCTTATCCTGTTTGGCTTCTTTAGCCATTCTCCACAATCTGTCTTTATATTCTACTATTTCAAATAGCTTAGAATCTGGTTCATTTTTATCAATTACAGTAATCTGGAAGTCATCCATAATAGTACTGCCAGTAGGTCTGATTGATAATTTGAATGCTTTAAATTCTATATCACCTTTATCAGTTTTAAACTTGACAGTAGTATCTCTAACATTCTGTACTATATAATCCATAGAATTTATTAATCTATAAGACCCATCTGGTTTTCTAAGTTTGTTTGAGTACCCCATTAGAATGTCGCCTTTTACAAAGGGCTTAGCAAATTTTCCGTATCTTAAAGATCTAATCTTTGAATTATATGTAGCTGCTGCAGCATTTGTAGCAGTAATAACTCTAAAATGCAAAGGATCAGCATTAAACTCTTCAGAAGATATAATTTGTTTTAAGTTTTCATTTATAACTGTATCATTAGAAGTATACAACACCCCTTGACCTTTATCATTTATATCAGTTTGGTAACTCAATCCTTCACCTCGTCTAAGTCTGGTGGCTTCTTTTAAAATAGGATTATCACCCGTTCTTTCTACTTTGGTTAAAGTTATTTGAGGTACTCCATCAGATGTAAATACTTTAGAAATATGATCTGATTTTACAGGTCTTAATTGTGCAGAATCCCCAACATATATCACACTAACACCATCTTTAGCTACGATTTTCTGAATGTATTCATACAAACCGTCTTGCACCATTGAAGCTTCATCAATAATAATTAATTGACCTGGTTCATATTTCACTTGATTCTTAGCTCTAAACTCTAGTTCTCTTAAATCCAATGATTCACGTTCCATTGCTTCATCTGTATCTGGAGTAAACCCAAATAGAGCAGAAAGCGTATATACATTAGCATTAGGATTGTTTTGTTTAGTTATAACATTTGCTCTATGAATAGGAGCAGTATATACAATGTTGCCTCTACCAATTCTGTGATCTAACCACTTACTAAATATACCAATGATAGTAGATTTACCTGTACCAGCATAACCAGATAAAGTAATTTCAGTTCCATAGTCTTCAATGAACTTCTCTAGTTCATATAAAGCTGATTTCTGTTGATCATTTAATGAGAATGGTAAATTGATCTTAAACCCGTCATTAAATGTAAATACATACTCTTCTTCTACTTTCTTAGCCTCTTCGGATGCTTTTGGTAAATCCTTTGCAAGTAAAGCAGCTTCATCAGTAAAACCAAATTGATTAGCATAATCTAGGAATTCCTTAGTAGTATCAGTAATTGCTGGTTGTTTGATGTTTGATCGGTTCCTTAATAACTCTCTTACTTCCATCAAAATTTTTGGGAATTCTGTACCCCATTTACCTTTATCTTGAGTATGAGTAAGCGTTACATCACCTGTGGATAATAATCTATTTAAAGCTTCTGGATTTTGACTGAAAGATTCTAACAATAAATCTCTCATAACATCACTGGATGCTTTATCCCAAGAAACTGTATTTAAATCTTTAATTTTTCTACCAATAGATCTTGCTTGACTACCTGAAGCAATTTCTAGTTGTTTTCTAATGTCTTCTTTTTCATCATCTGACATAGAAGAAAATACTAATTTTTGAGCTTGAAATGCACCTTCTACTGTTTGAAAATTACCACCAATACGTATAGAAGATTCTGATTTATCACCAGATATAGTAAAAGGTCTAACTGCAAAATTACTTAAGTCTGCATTTTCACCAGTACCAGCATATATATTAATTGTTTCTGAAGATTGTTCAGATGCAAATAAATCCTGTTGAGTAGCATCAGAAGTTCTTAATTTAGTCAAAGGTTTTGTAACTAAAACTTTTACAGACTCATCTCCACGTTTCCATTCAATAACATCACCAACTTGAGCTTGTTTCCAATAATCCAAATGCCCTTGTGATTCATATCTTGTAGTTGCTGTCCTTTCTCCATTTCTAACTGCTTCTATAGTTGATTTGGATTTTAACCCTGGTCTGCCATGTTCTCCATAATCAAAAGTCATATTACCTTTAAATTTAGCTGGAACAGATTGATCAGGGGCTAACTCATATTCAATTTGCCATGCTTCATTTATTTTTGGTAATACTTTAGAATTAAAATAATCTTTAGACCATCCTTCTTTTTGAGACCATGCTTCTGCAAGGTTTGTAGATGCATTCGGTTGTACTGGAGACTGTTCATCAATTTGTGGTTTATTATACTCAAAGTTATCCAGATATTGTTGATATGCCGCTTCTGCATCAGCTTCACCTTTTTGAGTTTGATAGTCTTTAACCCATTCTTGATAAGACAATGGTTCAGTTGCTTGTTGAGTTTTAACCGTTTGCTGTATATTAGCAAACATGTCTGTGTTAAATTCACCAGCTTGATTAAATGCCTTTGCTTGTAAACTAGCTTTTACCGGAGTAAGATCAGTAACCCAGGTTATTTGTTCTTCTGGCATAATTTCATAACCCTTTGGTACAACATTGTTGTATTTAAGAACAGATCTATTTCTACCACTCTCAATTAATATGTTTCCTCTATAACTCATTCCCTTCTTGTTAATCAATCTGTACACTGGGGCATCATCTTCATTAATGCCTATGTACTCATACAGGAACGTAGTTCTAGGATCATTGTTTCTATCTAATTTTACTTTTTTAAATGGTGGATATATAGGTTGACCATTTTGATTGAATGAAATTATAGATTGAGACTTTTTATCATATATAATGCCAGGAATTTGTACTTCTACTCCTTTCTTGTTTACTACAGTAAAACCACTATCTTCGTGAGGTAACGCCCTGTATACAGGTCTACCTTCTTCTTCAATAGTTTCTCTACTAGAATCTAATACGTAATAATCAATAGTAGGAACTACGTGGTCGTTCCACCACAAGTCTTTTATTACTTGGAATACTTTAATATCTTTAACTGCATCATCAGGATTTCGTTCTAAATCTCTAATGTAATCAAAATAACCTATTTCCTCTCTGATTGAATTAGGTACATATCTAAAGATATTATTCTTACCAAATGCATCACCAGAAGTATAGAAAGCATACAATGCAAGATCTTTTGCAAAATCTCTTATTTCCTGATAATCACTATCCCACAATTCCTCCCAAGCTCTAATGATCTCATTTTCTAAGTTATTATCACCACTCTTGTTTGGTTTGTAAGCAATAAAATCAGGACCATTTAATTCAGTTGTATCTTCCTTTGGTCTACTAAAGATGTTATTAATAAGTACATTTTCAAATGAACCATCACTACTTAATAAATCTGGATATTTGCCACTTCTTACATCAGATTTAATTCTATCCAATCTCTTAGAGATACTATTTGGACCACCTAACAAACTACTGAGCTTTATTCCATTTTCAGCTAAATACTTATTAAAGAAACCAGCTTTATACGTAGCTTCCATACTTCTGGTAATATTATTAATGTATGTATCATCACTAATTGCATAACCTTTAGTATAGAATTCTATTAATGTTCTTAAGTTTTCAAATTCTGGAGTAAGTCTAATCATTGTGTTTTGGAAGGCAATTCTAGGGAATATTAATGCATCTTGCATTTTCTTACCTAAGAATGTATTTGAGAATACCTTTATAGGATCTTCAAATACTTGTTGCTCTACCATGAATTGTTTCCATTTATCCAAGAATGCACTTTGTAAACCAAAATTATTACCAAAGCGCTTAGTATCAATTTGAGATAATGTAGTTAATTCAGACAAAGATCTTGAGAACGGATTAAGTTCTTGATAAGTCTTCATAATAAGCAACTGATTGTAGTACCAATCAAATGTTTCTTCTTTTTTCAATTGCTTCTTTAAGTAATTGACATCGAACATCTTTTCTCTTTGTTTAACACCTACACCTTTATCATTCAAAAAGTCTAAAAGCTGATCATATTTACCTTTAGATAAAGATTTTGCTTTCTCAAAATATGTATTCCAAATAGTTCTATATGCTAGACTTTCAGGATTTTTGTTTTGTGTATCTACATTATAAAAGCCAGAGTATTTGTCATATTCTATTGCAAAGTCTTTTAATATCTGTTGAGGCAAGAAATAAAATGTACTTTCGCCTTTACCAGATCTAATCAAGAAGTTAGTCATATTAAATGTTAACTTCCTTACATTCAATCGAATGATGTATGGATCTTTTGCAACGTCCACATGAGCATTGATTAATGCTGATAACCAGTCAAGGATATTAATCTTATTTCTATCATTACTCTGGATACCATACAAATTACTTATACCATAGTCTCTTAAAATTTTATTTGGTTTAAATCTTAATTTGACCAATTGAGTAAGAACTTGATGAGCATTTGCTAATGCAAATGGACCAATACCAAATTTACCACCATTCAACTCCGCTTTAGTTCTACTCTGGAATGCTGGAGTGGCATAATACAGTTGGGATTTGCTTGTACGTTTACCTTGACCAGTTATTGTATCTACTTCTTTAAGAATAGTATCTTTTAAGTAATCGGTTACTGTATCTAGTGGTTGTCTAGCTTCTGCAAAGTTCAATGAGTTAGAAATAACTGATATATACATATCAAGAAGCATATTTTCATTTGCTTCCTTTGAATTAGCTTCAAAATCAGTTTTACCATTATATCTTTCGTAGACTTTACGAACTATGGTTTCATCATCTAAGCCAGCTTCTCTGAGTCTGTTAGTGTAATCTTCTTTAGTCTCAAATTTGATTCTATTACCATTCTTATCATAATTGTACCTAGCAACAAATAACTTATCAATATCGAAGTCAGAACCAGTAAGAGATGTAAATTCATCAGGTAATGTGATAGTATCACCAATTTGCTCAGGATACAAATCTACTACTTTAAGAGCTGCAGTTGATGCTTGACCTTGAGCAGGAATACGATAACCCATTGCAAGAGCTTTAGAATTTGGACCAACAACACCCCGATCTATCAACCACTTTTTAGCTTCACTGAAAGTCTTTTTATCGTAATCTGGAATTATGTGCTTCAATAAGTTGATTGAAATAACACAATCCATAGTACCATCAGTGTTTGCAAATCTTAGCTTTCTTTCATTTTGTGCGTCTGAAGTTACAGCAATTCTATTATACAATATTGAAGACATTTGAATAAACATACCACCTGGTAAGTTAGTATCAACAATTGACTTATTCAACATTGATATAAGACCACTTTCTATCCAAGAGTTATCAGATAAACCAGAAATTGGTGCAACAGTTTCACCATTTTCAACATCCAAACCATTAATAACATTGTCATTCATGTTTGAACTTAAAGCTTTGCGTTGCATAATTTCAGCAAATCTTTGTACACTTACTTGAGGTTTATCTGGAGTAATACCAAAATCTCTTTCTATCTCTCTTCTACCAGCTTCAGTAATGGCATTGTGAGCACCGTTAAAATTATTAATCAACTCATCACCATTATATACTTTACCATCTGGTGTAGTATATTTCCATGCACTTCTGATGTTACCCATGGCAGCTTTTTGTGCTTGAGATACAAACATTTGTCTTTCTGCATGGTGAGGATCAGTAATTAACTGACGTCTAAAGTTAGTTAAAGACTGTTTATGAGTAGGCATTGACATTAAACTGTCCATGTCTATTTCTTTATTAGTCTTATCTTTATAGATTCTTGATTTAACTTCTTTAGCCCTTTGTCCTACTTTTACTGCGGAATCAAAAGCAAGCATATGGATATTACGTGATTGCATAACTTCCAATACTTTACCCATATCCCCAGTAGAGAAGATACGATGTACAGGGAACATTGCCATCTTATCAAATACTGGTATATCTCTTTTAGCATCTACATCATAGTGATCACCAAAATACATGAATTTCAAAGGTTTCAATGTAACAGCTAATGCTTCGGCATATGTATCCACATCTGCTTCAAGATCTGCATTTGGATCATTAAGTAAATCAAATGCTTTTGCTACTTGTGGTGTCCATCCATCTACTCTACGTACTAGTTCTTTGTAAAACTCTGGAGATATTAGTACTGTGGCATCAGTTTGATTTACTTTACCTTTTGGATTAAGATAACCATCAAATTTATCTCTTACTATAAGATTAGCTGCATCTTCTACATCCTGAGGTAAAGCTTCAGAACTATCATAAGTTCTAATTGCTTCATCTAATGTCATGTTATGCATTTCCTGAAGTAATCGTATAGCTGCAGATCTTTTAGCGTACTCTGCAATTTGATCAGCTTGTCTACTTACTATAATGTTATCCGATAATGTACCTACATTTACTTCAGTAAGGTCTGCCATTGGGTTTCCTTCTTCGTAGTCTATTCTTGGAGTAACACCGGTGGATAATACTTCACGTAGACGTTTAATTTTATCTACAGGATTCTTATAATAAGCTGGGTCTTTTATGAAAAGTTTCTCAAACTCAATTACTGAAGAAATTGTATTGGCGAAATAATTACCAATCATTTCAGCAGCACCAAGATTTTCGCTATAATTAGAAACTGTTGCAGATTTCTTATAATGTGAAGATGCTTCTTCTAATGCTTTCTGTGGTAATGCTAAACTCGTTACACTAGCTATTTTATTACCATCCCATTTAATTATACCTAATTCTTGTGCATAATCTAACTCATCTTTAAATGCATCCCATAGGTAGTTATTCATTAGATTTGCTTTCTCAGCATTACTGAACTTATTCCAATTATTTCTTATTTGAGAAATAATAGAAGTTCCATATTCATTACCACCAAGATCTTCTGCTAGGTCTAATGCTTCATTAAAGTTTGAAAAATCTTTTTCAAATTCAATACCATTTAATGTAGGTCTTTCTTTCAATTTAAAGAATCCGTTGAAGTATCTGAATCTATAACCGTTTCTGTTTCCAGTATCATAGTTCTTTATTTTTTGTTCTTCAGTCAAATTCTTCTCATTCTTGTAATTAAATTCAATGGTATCTAATTCAGTTTCAAAGTAATTGATAAATCTTTTAAGAATCTGAGCATCGAATTTTATTTCACCATTACTTACATCAAATGGATTTTTAAAGTTATTTATTGCAGTACCATACAACGTATTATATGTTTGAGAATCACCCATAGTAGGTAAGACAATTCTACCTGCTCTGGTAAATGTCATTTTAGCAATATAGTCTTCAAGAGGGGATATTTCTGTATACTTACGTCCTTTATCTGCACTACCTTGTTCCTTAAAGTATACAAGTGTTTCAAACCCTATTTTACCTTTAGTATCCGCATTATTATACAAATTTGTTAACAATACAGAACCCTTGAAATAATTAGGATTGTCATTATTACCAGTATTGTATAGCACTTTGGTAAGTGCTTCTACCGTTACTGGATCATTATCCAATCTTTGAACCATATCAGACAAATAATTGTGTTCTGATATAGGATATAACAATTTACCATCAGTAGCTAATACTAATAATTCATCAGAAGAAGGATGCAACATCGCATATGTCTCAGCAAGTCTTCCTAAGAATTTAGAATCAGCATAATACTTTGTAATACTTCTATTGTATTGACCAGGAATTACACCACTTTCTTGAATTTTTGCCAAATCCTTTACTTTGGAATTAAAGAAGAAGTATATACTCTTATTGGATCTATCTGATAACATTGAAACTAATGCTTCAGTAGGATCTGAATTGTAATATTCCTTAGTAAGGAAAGAATTTAGTGACTCTAAATCAATTCCTACTCCAACTTTATTGAGTAAATCAACTATCTTATTCTTAATAGTAATTAGCTTTTCTGGTACATATTCTTTGTAAGTTTGACCATTTACTAATTTTTTGTTAGGTGTAGTTTTATATTTCTCTACAACCTTTATTATTTTATTAAACTCATTGTTGATTTCTCTAGCTATGAATTCTTCAGATTCACTAACTTTTGCTTTGAATAAGTTATCAGAAGTGTCTAATACGCTTCCATTTGTTATTAAACTATAGTTCCAACCTTCTAATATGTTTTTAGATACCTTATTTGCATTTTCATCTTTAACATATAAGTTAGTTTGTTCATTACCATTCTCATCTTCAACTTTTTCTGATAAAATACCAACTAACTTATGTCTAGCTTTACGGAACGTATTTCTAAACTGAGTTTGTAAGTTCTCTCTTGCTATTTTTTGAGCTTCATCCTCTTGAATACCTTTCTTCTGCACGTATTCGTTTGTAACCTTATATAACTCGTTATACAGAGTTTTAAATAACGGTGCTACTTTAGCAAGTTTTGCACTCTTGTCCATCATCCCTTTGAATGTGTTTTCAGAGTGGATCTCATTAATAATAGTATTCCAAGATTTATCAAAATCTACCATTAGAGGTAAACCTGTAACAGGGCTCTTTATTGCAGCAACACCCTGTACTTGGGTTACAGTGCCATCAGGATTTGTTTTTTGTTTCATTACAAATTCTGTTCTAGGCATTGTCGCAATGAAAATTTTTATAGATGCAAGAGCATTATCTTTAACTGAAACAGACAGTTGTTCTTGAATGTAGTTAGCCATTTGATCTCCTACGCTATTACCAACTGCTTTTTCATCAATTTCTGCATCAATGTTTTCTTGTTTATCTACTGCTCTTATTTGATACTCATTTAATTTATTTATGATTTCAGGTTTAAATACAGTATCGAACGTATTGTAGATTTCATCTCTAACTTCTCCTTGTTCCTTAGTAATAGTTCCTTTTTCAACTAATTTGGCTGTTATATCTGGTTTTAATGCAGCTTTTAACACTCCATAATTAAGATTTTGCAAATCATCACGTAGTCTTATGTTATTTAATGTAAATAAAGCACCTACAAGTGAATTTACAGTTTCTTTGAATTGTGTGTTAGTAATGTTTTTAAATTTGTGATTTCTTATTTTAAATGGAGCACCTGCACCTTTATATGCAGCAAGAAATTCATTTACAGCAGCCGAATCTTGTTTGGATCTATTGTAATAACCAGAATCGATTCTATTAAAAATATTATCAATACTAGTATCGGTTCTCCAAACCCATTTACTTATGAAATTCTTAATAGCTTTCCAAGCTCTTTTAAGAAGATTTAATTCAGGATCTACTTTATTCAGCATATACTGCCTAAAGTCTTCTGCTAAAGCTTCTTCTACTTGTTTATCACTTCCAACAAAACCAGTTCTATTTCTATAGAATTCATAAATTTTCTTTCTTTCCTTTGGAGAAATAGTTAATAATGATACTCTATGGAATGCTTCATGATACAATGTACCACGTTCTGCACCTTTCCACAGTATAGTAGAATCTTTTCTAACAAGACCCATAGCATACTCATTCCCACCAAGTGCAATAGCATCTTCAACAATATGTAAAGAATCTTCTGGTAATCCTAATTTATTTCTAAACCATTGAATTTCCTCTGGAGTTACTACTTCTGATATGTTACCTGTAACTTTACGAGTAGGTATATCAAAATCTTCATCAATACCCAGGCTCAAAGGATCTATTTCTCCATCATTAGTTATTTCATCTATATAAGAATCATCTTGAGTAGTGGCTTCAGAAGTTGTAACATCTTTAGTAATATCTGCCTGTGGTTCTGGGATACTAGGAATATTTGGCAATGAACTAGCTTTATTTTCAGCAGCTTCTTTTATTTCAGTATTGTTGATCTTTCTTGGTACTTTCTGAATGTCTTCAGCATATGCGAAAGAATCTTTAAATAGTTGATCATCTAAGTCACTTCTTATTATACCAGCTTTTTCTAACACACCCATAGTATAAACTGGGGTAGAAGAAACGAAATCATCCTTAGTAAGAGATATACCTGGAATGATATCAAGCAAATCAACAGAATTATTGTTAAAATAATCATATACAGAAGGTAATGCTTCTTTTATTGGGCTGAAGAAATTCTTTCTAGCTACACGCCAATGGAATCCCATTAAAGCTTCAACTATGTCTTTTTTATCCTGAGTAGATAAATTGCCTATATTGAATGTTTTTTCACCAACTATTAGATTGGATTTATCATCAATATACAATTGCTTTTCTTTTAACCAATCAAATGTTTTATCTGCAGTGGTTACTTTGGTAGCATCTCCAAATCTAACCATAAAGTCAATTAATTCTCCAGCAATAACTCCTGTATCTCTATATTCAGAGTTAGGATTAGTGCCATAATTGATTAACAAGTCAGCTAAAAACTCAGCTTGCTTCCTGTCAAATCTTTGAAGAGTTAATTGTAATGGCAACATTTGATTTGATAAAGTACTAGATTTTGGTGGATAAATAAATAATTGTCCACTACCCCCTTTACCTGGCAACATTTCACCATTGGCTCCTATTATATCGGAATCTTTTACAATACCATCACTTATACCAAATGTTACATTTTCTGGAGTAATATCAGTAATTTCTGTTGGTATCTGTAAGCCTTTTACTTCGTGTATTGGTCTGAATACAGCTCTACCATCTTTTCTAACAACATTAGGTATTCCTTTAGTTCTAACTATTGTGCTAGGTACTACAGCTTCATCATTTGTTGCAGACTCTATTGTAGAAATTACTGCATTTCTAAATCTACGTAAATCTGCTATAGATAAATCATTAGCATTATTAATAAGATTAATATCCTCTTCTGTAAGCCTTTCTTTAGGTATGCTAGCTAATTTTGCTGCTAAGAAAGTTCTAGCTCCAGAAGGAGTTTTCAAAGCCATTGCATAATCGCCAGTGCCATGATGAATTAACATTATTATAGATGCAGAATCATATGTACTAGGATCATTTTCTTTATATGGTTTATGCCCCTTTTCTGTATAATCTTTATTTATAACAAACTCACAGAAACTATCATTAAAAAAGTTTGGATCTTTTATTCTCTCTGCTAATTCCTTGCCTGGCTTGGCACCAGGATAAATAGGCGTTGTAGCATCAGGATTAAAGAACAGTGTATGAGATACTTTATCTTGTACCATTTCTTCAATTTCTAAAGATTCATCCAAATCTCTAGTCTCAGAGTCCATATCTGCTCTTTTGTTCATTTTAGATTCTGTAGCAATCTTCTTACGGGCCCATTTTACTTGAGATTCTTCAGTTACTTCAGGATTAGAAGTTTCATAAGTTTCAGATACTTTTTTATCATCCTCGTCTGAAACAGCTTCAGAATTTGCAAGATCTATCAGAGCTTTTTCATCAGCTCGCTCAAATTCTATTTCATCCTCTTCGTCTTCTTGAGTTTCAACAACTGGTTTAGGCTCAGGTTTAGGTTTCCTCTCAGTATCTTCTTGTTTTTTTTCTTTTACTTTGGCTAAGGTATCTTCAAACTCCTTACTTAACTCTTCTAATCCTTTAGTAGGAAATTCTTCATCTTCTTTTACTTCCTTCTCTGCTACTGGTATTTTAGTATCAATGTCAGAAGTAGCCCTGTCATCCATAATAGGAGTTTTTGGAGACGTTGCCTTTTCTTGCTCTACTTCAGTAGCTACTTGATTATCTACTTGAGTTTCGTTGTTAGTAATAGGTTGTTGATCATCACTTTGATTAGCTGCTTCTCTAGACATTTCTTTTGCAGATTCTGCTTCAACAACATCCTTTGCATTTTCTTCTACTATCTTTGATGACTCATCTGAATTGTTTATATAATTATCAATTCTTTCTTTTATCTTTTTACCTATCTTCTTTTTTGATTCATTAGAAGCGTTGTTGAAGTTTATAAGTTTACCATCTTCCAAAGTATTACCGAATATTTCATTCATCTTATGCTCAGCTACCAAAAGGTCATGATTTGCAATCATTGTGTTGACATAACTATCAATACCTTTGTTAACCAAATTTGGAGTGGCTATGAAGTTTGAACTGAATCTAGTACCTTCTGATAATTGATTTAGTTTAGCATCTATGTCTTTTAATATATTAGGTATTTCTTTTGAAATAGATTTACCAACAGCATTTGACTCATTCGTTATACCAAACTTTTGTTGATTTTCTTCTGGCTTAGATTCGAGTGCTGTTTTTAATTGTTCTAATGCTTGCTTTTGAATGTTTAACTTAGTTAATGCAACAGCAGTAAGCTTCTCTTCTGGAGAATAATGGTTTAACATTTGATCATTTTCCAAAGTAGTATAGAAAGCATTGTCTGCCTCTTGTGCTTGATTGGCATTGTCAAGTGCTTCTTGTGCATCTATTGTAGCCAAGTGTTGCAATCCAATTAAAGTATTATATTCAGTAGTTCCAGAATTGTATCCAATAGTCTTACCAATATTTTGGTTTACTTTAGATTTAGATAAACTGAAAATGTTATTTGCAGTAGCTATTTCATCATTTAAATCTTGTTCAGTAATACCTTCTGGCAAATTATACTTATAATTTTCAAGTACATCAAGTACATTTTGTTGATAATTCAACTTTTTATTTGCCATTTCAGAGTAAGACATAGCTTTGATCATTGCATCTTTTTTACCAATGTGATCTGCAACTACGTCTCTTACAAAAGAGTTGGCAGTCATGTCTTTGTAAGTCTTTAACCCAGAATGATAAGCAATTGTAGGTCCACCCATGTATAAACCTAATGCAAATCCCCCTTTCACATCATTCCAAAATTGTGGATCATTTGCTAATTCAGATTCAGTATCTATTCCAGATAATATTTTTGCAGTACGATAATTGGCGTCAGCTAAGCCCATTAAAGATTGAAAAATGCTGCTAGACTTTCCATCATACTTACCTGAAATATAATCATAATCAAATATGTCTTGGTTAGCTTCTTCAAATGCTTCTCCAGTAGCAGAGAAACCTAATCTACCAAGTGCTTTAGCAGCTTGTAAACTAGCATTTTTTACTGGAGAGTTATATGCAAGTCTGGCATTAAACCCAGTATAAGCATCTACAAGCTTATTGTATTTGCTTGCTGTAGCTTCAGTTAATTTTGTACCTGTTTTTAATAATGGATTTAAAGCAGTTTTAATTGGAGCTGTTATTATTTTACCCATAGCTTTGCCAAGAGGTGCAAATACTAAAGCAGATTGAGCAACATCCATAGCAGATAATGCCATGTTGTTATCATAAACTCTTTCTAATCCATCTTTTAAGGATCTTTTGGCATTTGCTAGAGTTGCATCATTTATGTTTATCTCTCCAGATATAACTCTATCTATTATCTCATCGTCAGAGATCTTAGAAACATCTATATTTGGGTCTTGTTGTTTTAACTGGTTTCTACCAATTTCAGCATATTGTTTAATGTCAATACCTTGTTCCTTTAAACTATCTTCAATTCTAGATCTATACGCACCATATACTTGAGCTAGAGACTCTCTATGTCTACTGTATATATTACCAGCAACACTAGCTGCAGTAGCTGCAATTGCACTACCCCACCCAATTAAATTAGATGCAGCACCAATTCCAGGGACAGCGTTCAATGCTCCAGTAGTAGCATAATGTCTACCTAACCATAAAGCTCCAGTAGCTAAAGCATCTGCAATATAACCATTAACAGTTGCCATAGAAGAACCTGTTAAACCTGGACCAGCGTATAAGAAATAATCTGGGGAATACCAAGGTTTATCTTGAGCTCTTTGTTCCTTTATTCTAAATTCAGAAGACGGTGTATAATTTTCAGATCTTTCTCGTAAGTTAGAGTATATATTATTTATTTCTTCATTTACTTTAGATCTTTCTTCTTCCCACGATTTTCTAGAATTACTTAGATATTCAATTCTCGCATCAATGTTATCACCTTCTTTTTCACCATATTTAGACAAGATGCTATCGTATTGCTCTTGTCTATCTGCTAATGTTCTTTGGAGTTGAAAGTATTCAGATATTGCATTTTTGTATTCTTCAGAATTCTCATCCAAAGTAGGAATAGTATTTTCAAGATTTTTAAGCTTTTGCTTATCACTAAGAAAATTCAATTCATAATCAATATCATCTAATACGGGATTTATATCCTTAGCTAATTTAGCTCTTTCTGACATTAGATTAATTTGATCTCTACTATTCATGAAAGTAGTCCATGCATCTTTTAAGTAGCTCTTATCTTTAAGAGTTTCCTCTGGATTTTCTTTGTCCAATAGATACATTTCTTCATAATCATCAATTGGTGTTTGTTCCAATTCACGATCATATCCCGTTTTAATCTTTGTTAAAGGGGAATGCTGGGCGTTTACTTGTCGTATAGCCGCAGTAGTAGCATTGGTTTTAGAAGGTATTAAACCAGCATTGTATTTGTCTAATATAGATGTTTCCATATATTATTGTAACAGATTAAGCATAGTTTGATAAAGTTCGATATCAGAAGAATATGATTCGTTATATGAACTATCATATAAATCATTTTGTAGTTTAGACCCACCATGTTCTTTATTGACTTCTTGATCAAAAGTCATTCTTGTCATACCATGTGGATCAATTGGTTCCATTGCATCAAATGTAAAGTATTCTCCAGTAAGAGCTGCACCACCTCTAGTGTCAGAGTGACCCCACGCATCTTCCACACTTTCACCTTTTATTGGCTTAACACTTAAACCAACTTCAGATGTTAAACCCATAGTTTTATTAACCATTTCTTTAAAACTGTCAACATCATAGTTAGCATTTCTTATAGACTGAATAGGTATCTTAACACTAACCCTTTGAAATAATTGTGGTTGGCCATTGGATTCACCTACCATTATTTTGTTTCTAGGCACCTTTATAACATCTTGGAATACTCCAGATTTTAGGTCTTCTGCAAAGTTTCTATTAAGTCTTGAATTATCCTGAACAGTGTATTTCATAGAAGGAACCTTCATTACTTTGTTTACAAAATCTGTGGACAATATTAACCCATTAGTATCTGGAATAGTAAATCCATTAGTTATAGCATCATTACTGTTAATTTCTACTTCTTTAGAAGATTTTATTTTATTGTAACGGTTCATAACTAATCCTGAAGTAGGATAAGTAAGTTCGTTCAACACCCTGGACGCAGTATCATAGTACAATGGTAACTTTTCTTGTTTTACTCCAACAGCTGGGAATATATCAGATTGTTTAGCAAACATATCCCTAACATCCTCTGCATAAGCATTTGCCATAGCTTCATTACTGTAGTTCTTTGATGCAGATTCTTGGTATGCCTTATACATAGTGTTGTACTCTTCCGGAGTAATAGCACCTTGTTCTAAGGCATTAGCAGCATCCATTAAAGTTTGTATCATAGATGCTTGACCTTCTATAAATGATCTTGTTCTAGTTAGATTTGGATTATTTTGCATTTGACGCTTTTCTTGAACTACTGCGTCATTATACAATTTAGTATAAGCATCTGGATAATCAGTTGGTTGTTCACCATTTTTTCCTTTTCGTGTAGCTGCAACTCTTAAAGCTTGTTGTTCTTTCAAAGCTTGCATTGCATATGGGTCTACTGTAATATTATTTCTAATGTATTCTTGATTATCTATATATGCTCTTTCCATAAAAGCATTTGCAGCATCTTCAGCGGTTGCTCCAGGGTTCTGTTTTAAGTACACTTGCATATGCATTTGAGCCTCAGGAGTAGATAGTATACCACTTCTATTTTCATCCAATATTTTTTTAATTTGATCCCCAGTTACACCAGTATGAATAAAACCATTGGATCTACCCAAATAGCTATCTTTAAGATTATTTACATATTTATCTGTAAGATCTTTTATTGATTGATAACCTAGTGGAGATACATCATTATAAATACCTGAAGTAAGTGTGTTATAACCAGTAAAATCAACATCGTGCCACAAGGGATTATATTTACCTTCTAGCATTAGACGTTGATTTACTTTTTGTCTCTCTCTTAAACCTTCAGCACTTTGACGAAGCATGCTTAGTTTAGCCCTGTCTACATTATTTATTGCTGAATATATTTTGGATCTCCCTTCTGCAGTTTTTATCATGTCTAAGTTTTTAGACAATTCTTCAGCCACAGGCAAAGCTCTACCATAAGTTTCATCATAGTATGCTTTTGTGTCAGCAGCGGATGGAGATTGAAATTCAGCCCATTTGTCCAAAGCTGTTGAATAATCTTTTAATGCTTGATCTACATTTTCTTTTGCCTGCTTCCCAAGTGTATACAATTGTTCAAATGGAATTGGAACGTATGTATTTATGAACTCTGCTTGTGCAGGATTATCATATCTATTTACCATATTAAACTCTATTTCTAGTTCTTGTTAATAAATTATCCACTTGTTCTTTAGTAAATCCTTGACTTAAGAAATCAGCTAAGAATGGTAGTGTCATTTGATCCCTATTGTATTGATTTTGCATTTGTCTATTTACTTGAGACCATTTACCAAGTTGACTAGTTGCAGTTGCTCCAAAGTTTCTAGCAGCAGCTCTGTTTCTAGCATTAAGATCGTTGTACATATTTTCACTTTGTACAAATTGTTGTCCTAAATTATTAAGAGTATTTGCGTATTCTCCTAAGTAAGCATTGTCAGCATTTTGTTTAGTAGCGTACATATTTGCATTAGAAGCATACTCATCAACAGCGGCTTGAGTTCTTGCTGCTAAATTAGCACCAGTATTAGCATTAATATTTGCTAAGTTATAATTTGAAATGGCCCTTGATCTACTGTTAGCTAATCTAGCTGGTTCAATGTTCATTCTACGTCTAGCCATTGTATTTCTAACTGCACCAGCATATGGGTTTAATACTAATGGTTCTTCTTCTGGTCCTCTTAATGATTGTAAAGTATTATACACTGTAGGAGCCAATGATAACCAATCTGGTGAATATCCACTTTTTGGTTTACCAAGTGCACGTTTCTTAGTAGCTTCATCTGCAGACGTTGGTATATTTACTGGAGTAACAATATCCTCCCAATCTATTGCCATACTAGTGTTTACTAGTGGTATTGTTGGTTCAGATAATCTTTGAGTAGTAGTTTTAGTAATGTTAGGTTTGGTTGTCTGTTTGGTGGTTACAGAACCAGTAGTACTAGGGGTTTTTGTAACTTGTTTATTCGATGCATTTGTATACGTGTTTGTTAAAGTTGGTTCAGATTCAATCGGTAAAAGAGGTATATCAACAGCGATTGGTTCATCGTTTGCATATGTGATTGCATCTATCATTTGTGTTGGATATGAAAACCAAGCACCAGTAGTAGGAGAGCCAATTGATAAAGGATTCATAGATGTACTTCTGTTAAATACTTTACCAACGTTGGAGTCACCAGTATAATTGGTAGAAGTGACAGAAGGTTTTGTATCTCTTGCGGATTTTACAGCGTCAGTTATACCCTTGTTATTTATAAGAGGACCAAATATGCGTTTTGGAAAATACCCCAATGCTTCACCAAATTTATTTAATCCTGTACCTAGTTCATCGAAGAAATCAGAATATGCAGCGTATGTATCTGCATTCATCTTACTTCTAACATCGTCTACAGTTTTACCTTTACCATCTGCATATGCAGGTATTCCTTTTACTTTGGGCTTAACACCCTTTGCAGCTTTAACAGCTTCTTGTTCTGTTAACAATTTATTATAAGCTTTGTTAGCATTTATTTTATTTAATCTGTTTGTATTTTCAGCAAATATATCTTTGCCTTTGCTAGGTTTTGTCATTTTAGATAATATTTGTCCTTCCTTAGCAAATGTACGATTTGTACCTGGTCTTTTAATCTTGTCAGATAATACAGATTCTAAAGTAGATGCATCCACTAGATGATTATCTGTGCCAGGTTGTGTGTTTGGAACTTGAACAATATTACCAGAGTCATCTCTGACCACTTCGTTATTGTCCAAGTACGCTAAGTCTGGGAGTATTCCACCATTCTCAAATGTATATGCAAGATCATTATTATCCCAATATTCCCCTTCAGTTTCAGCTGCAGCATTCATACCTATTTTGGTCTTGTTGAGGGTTTCCTTTCTGCGTCGTAATGCTTGCATTTGCTTTTTACGTTTAATTGAACCAATAAGTCCACTTACCAATCCTAATCCACCACCAACAGCGGCGCCAATAGGACCACCTACAGTGAGACCAGCACCGGCTAACGAAGCTGCACTGCCAATAGTACTACCTGCAACATCACCTGTTGAACCTTCTTCTGATAAACCAGAAATGGCAGAGCCAAATACATTAGCTCCACCAAGGTAGTTTGACAACTGATCCATGCCAAACGCATATGCTGGTATAGTCTTTTTATTGTTTTTCTTTTTCATATTATATCATTGAGTATCTATAAGCTGTGCTAATATATGGTACTTTAAATTCATTACCACCATTACAATCATACTTATAATTACAGATAAGATATTTTCCTTTCATCCTATCTTTGTATGATTTGTTAGCCAGTTGTTCTACTTCATTAAGCTTCAAAGAATTACGAGGGATTGCAAATTTATAAGTATCCTCCCTGTAATCAATATCTTCACTAGTTAATGTTTCACTAGTCTGTCTTTTTGTAGTAAATAAGATCAAATCAAAATTAGTATCTGTAGTAAAATCACCACTATATTCAACATTATCAAATGTTTTGGTTTGTGGATAATCTTTGTTAACTACAAATTCTATTTCAGATACCTTTGCTTTGTCAGAATCTAAATCAGCTTGTTCACCACCATTATATTTAAACAGTTTTAATGATTTAAATAAATATAGTTTATCACTAAACTCTGCATAATAGTCTGGATTATAGTTATAGAATGAAGTAAATACTCCTAGTTGTTCATTAAACGCTAATGTTTTATCTCCTAGAGTAAACAGAACTTCATTGTATTTCTTATCATAAACTGCAATAGGATCTTTTTTAAACAAGTCTTTATTCTTATTCAAATAAGATTGAACTCCTTTTAATTTAGATACTGTTTGTAATTTACCATTAAACCCACATATCTCATTACGTTTACTATCGTACCAGTATACGGTACTATCCGATTGAGTATTTGCTCTCAACTGGTTTGGACTTTCACCATTCATTGTAGTAAAGTAATCATATCTGTCTAGTATACCACCAGTACCTAGAGTAAGAGCACCTGGGTTATTATCAGTTATAATAGAACGTTCATTTACTGCAACTGTGCCAAAAGCGTCTGTTTGCCAGAATACTAAATTGTTTTTAAATAACTTCATATCATTAATTGGTCCAAATCTAGTATCTACATCAAGATAATTGGCTACTTTGAATTTTGTCCATGAATCAGTAACTTCATTATTTGTTTTAAGCTCTGAAGATATGATACGAGTATCTGTTAATAAATTATCTATATTGTAAATAGATTTAGCTACAAACTTTTTTGCATTAGGTTGAGCAGAGTAAGCATCATTGTATGCATATGATGGAGTGTTCTGAGTATATAAATCACCAACAGTAATTATATCGTCTTCTACAAAGTGGTTAGCATACCCATCACCAGCTTGATAAGTTCTATTTATAGATGAATCAGCATGTGTTAATGCTAGATTAACACTTGACTCGCATGGTATGAAAGCCCCTAAGAATAATCTATTTGCTTTATTGTTATAATAATCGTCTGTATTATAACTAAACATACAGTTATTATAATCAAATATGTTTAGATATGTATCGCCACCATAGCACAGTACTGTGGAAACACTAGATTCAGCGCTAGCACCAGTAGTAATATATACAGAATTCTGTATAGCAGAGTATGAATTACCGCCATATGCATTTACGCTTTGCTTTATATTACACAAAACAACTGCATTGACATATCTGTAACTAGAAGTACTTACAGCTAGTGGTATATTAGCAACCATGTTATCACTCTTAAATATGGCACATATTCCATGAGGACCATATTTTCTAACATTATTTGCGTCAGTCTTATCTACTTCACTGTCTCCTGCAGTTCTAATATTATCCCACACCCAGTTGTAATATACTTTATCACCAATAGTAATTGCTTCAGCATTATACCAAGGTTGATCACCATTTGTTAACCAAGGACTACTGGGTCCTGCATATTTTGCACTTTCTATTGCAGCAGATTGAACACCATTTTCAACATATAAACCATAGTATTTAGCAAGCAATGCTGAATAAAAATCATCATTGTTTATTACTATTGCTCCACTAGACACATAACCATTACTAGATTGACCTCCTAATGATTTAGTTGGTTTTATTGTGGAACCATCATACTTTATAGATCTAGCATTTGCTAATACTTTTAGAGAACCATCTACAATACCCCAGTCACCATCTGCAGTAATAGGAGACGTCATAACCCCTACCTTTTCAACTGTTTGAAACTTATCAATTAACGCATCTGCATTTTCTCTGTTAATCGCTATCTCTGGAGACACAAACATGAAATAATTGTTAGATTGCGTATCTGATAAGTTAAAAGTATATTGAAAATCTCCATCGTTATGAGTCTTTGCATAGTAACCATGCTTATTTGAATAAGCTAGATATGGGAATGGTGTTAATATATTGGAATCTCTGTCATAATTTGTAATACAACTTACTACACCTTGAGCTAATATAGTTCTATCAGACAATGTTCTTTCACATCTAACTATCTCATATCTTACTACATCTGATGGTAAATTCTTTACTTCAAACTCAATACCAAGTGGTTTGGTAACAACTGATAAATTAGATCCATAATCACTAGCCTCATTAGAAGTAAAAAACTTATAACCTGTATCTTTATTAGATGGCATTCTTATGTCACCTATCCAATGCACTGGTGATGCTAAACCTTGCTTATTATACAATACTATACCAAATCTATAAATCTCATCCCTCATATACCCCTTTACTTTGGATTCTATTTCAGCATTAGAATAGTTTGGTATTTTGTTACCAGATGATAAGCTTATTGTATTTGATTTATCATTACCTTCATAGTTGATACCTAAACTAGTAAGTGATCTTGAAGAAGAATTGAATGTAAATTCTTCGTTTATCATTCCTCTAGATGTGGTAGATGCATCTTCTAGTAAGTCCGTAGTGATGAACCTATATGATACGTTCTTACCCTTTCCACCTTGTATATATCCTCCTGTTGGAGAAGTAGTGTATTTATAAGCACTACCATCAACATTAAATGGGCATATACAATCATGATCCTTTGGTATATTTGTAGTGGTTAACGCAGATAAAGCAAAATTTAATGAAGAACCAGAATTAGATAGTAATAGTACATTACCAGATGAATTAGCTCTAAATGCTCTGGCATCATATTCTACATCCCACGTTTCCTCAGTAAGATTAGCAGCGAATAACCTATTGTCTTTAGATTCTATTACTTCAGGTACAAATGTGTAATTAGCTAATGAATTAAATTCATCAATACTTAATTCTGATACTAAACTACCACCTTTATCTTCATAGTTTATTACAGAACCAGTTCCAATAACTATATCATCTACTATAGATATTACAGGTACTTCATTCTTTGCCTTGTAGAATAAAGAGATTATTCTAAGTCTATCAAATCCAGTGCTATTATTTCTTACTTGCAACTTTATAGACTTACCAGTATTCTGTCCTTTAGAACTTCCTTTTACAGCATTATAATTTGTTTTCTGATCTCCGTCACTTAAATGATAAAGAGGAGTAAGTGGGGATATTGCAGATTCTGTACCTCTCACTTTAAACAATTGATAGCAATATTGTATCATTCCAGATTCTAAACTACCTGTCCCAAATCCATTAAATTCAAATGGTGCTAATGTAGCTTTTGGTAACATTACTATATTATCTGAAGTAATATTCTCATTACTTTTTATATGGCTATCATCTACGTTAATTACTTTGATTTGAGCATGCCCATCTGCCCAATATACTTTGACATTATCTACAGACTCCCATCTACATACACTGCTAATTGCAGCTACATTACTAGATGATACTTCTATATCTAAAGGTCTATTAGTTACTACTTTTGTTACAATTGGTTCTTCTTGTGATCTAGAAAAATCAATTCTATAGACATTGTTGTTATTTGTACCATTAATCTTAGTAAAGACAATCGCCCAATCTCTTATTGTGGTAACGTGTATAATAGTTTCACCAGACAAATTTGAAGAAGGTCTGCACGCTAAGAACCCTTCTATATTCTGCATTGCTGCAAAAGAAGATCCTTCATTTGTTAATATGCGAATGTTCTCTGCATATATATACTGGTTGTCTTTCAATACAGAGTAATCTACATCCATATTGAGTCCACCAGCAAATGTGTTTGTTTGTCTAGTAGCGTTCATTTGCGTTATAAATTATTTGTCTTTCCCCAGTATGTGAATAAAAAGTATTATGATCTCTAAATTCTGGAACAATTTTATTCCAGTTATTTTTAATAGACTCCATGCCATCTTCATTTGGCATCAATGCTTCAGCATATGCTTGGTTTCTATAAAAATTCCAGGATCTTTTAATATCATAGTATACTTCTCTATTTAACTTACCATTCAAATACTCAGGATACTTCAGTTTCATTGTAACATACCAGTATATAGCCTCAGTATAAGAAGTTAAATCTGGTATTAAAGCGTATCCATCTTCATCGGTAGGTATCGCACTGTATGATAATTTTAAGTAACCTGACGGAACATTACACATTATAAATCCAGGTTTGATACTATATTGCAATCCACCACTAGGATTTGCTGTATTGAACCCATCGTTATGTGTACGTTCGTTTATAAGATTTGAAATAATTGTACGTAGATTTTGATTGGTATTTAGTAATTCTAAAGCCTCTGTTTTATCTATGTTACCAATCATATCCACTACCAAGTTAACCATTGTATCCTCTTGTACAATCATATTTGGGTCACAATGTTCACAGCAATTATTATGACGGCATTCCTTTTTGTGGCCAAGTTCATCATAACAACCACAATTGCAACAACATTTGTCATGTCCCCAAACAGCAAATGAACCTGTAGCTTTCCTCATAGGAAACCAAGGTCCATCACAATTGAAAGAATATGCAACTTGATGTAATTGATGAAGATCACATGGTAACGATGCTTGATGTCCACACAGTTTTGTAATTGGAGTACCATCTTGACCAGATACTTTTGGAATAAACTGTGTAACAGCGCCAATCTTTTCAATTGCTTCTCCACACCAACTTCGTACATCTGATATACGGATGTCGTCTTCTTTCAAATCTAGATCAGCAATTATCTTAGCAATTACCGTTTTAATTGAAGTTAATTTTGTAATCATAATTCTCTATAATCTCTAATATGATTTTTGATAATCTGAGCAAGATGCCTTTTATTATCCCTTGTCATCACCAATTGATATTTGGTTTTATTTGGTGTTATCATATTCTGTTTATTCCAATATATTCTATATTTATAGAAGTTAGAATGTTCATTTAAATGATAAATAACTTTACCGGCTTTCTTGCTCTCAGCATAATCAATTCGAAGACTCTTTCCAGTATACTCTTTGGGTTTGTGTTTTACTATTTGAATGGTCCCCATTCTACATGGTAATTTAACCTCTTTTCCATTTTCTATTAATTCATCTCTAAGGTATTTAAAGTAATCATTTATTATATCTCTAAACACTCTGTATTCAACTTGATATAGTGGATTATCTTCTACATATTCTAAGTATGAATCATAAAAATTGTGTCCTGTATAAGCTTTTGTCTCCATTATTGAACTTTTACATCATTTGTACTATTGTTAGTAGTATCATTTGGCATTTGCAGCATCAAGTTTAATTCCTTACTAAAGATCATGTCTTTAATCGTAGGTATCATATTTGCAGGAACAGGATATGGTGTATCATCCCTATCAAAACATTCACCAATTGATGTTGGGTCCTCTAGTATACCATCTATTCTAACATACTCTAGATGTTCTGGTCCCATTATGTACAAATGATTTCCTTTAAGATATGCAATATAATCATTGCATGTATATTTTCTATTAATTTGATACTTTGCTTTGGTTTCAGTTCCAACTTGAATCAAATTACCATCTAAGTCTTTTACACAAATCAATCCAGATCCAAAATGTAAATCTATAAACTTTGGTAGTTCTTCATCAGATTTATAATTGTATCCATCTGTAGGGCAATTACGTACTTTAGAAATATGCAATGGTCCTATTGTTTGAACATACGATTCATTTATGTCTCTACCTTTATCCAAATCTTGTTTGATTAGATAAGCTCTGTATTGATGAATCCATTGTTCTACCTGTATACGTGATAGATTCTCAGACTCGGAAATGTTATTATCCCTAAGTATGAGAAATATATCGTCTATAATTGAATTTAATGAATTAAATGCCATATTCTTCTTCATTTGAGCTCCATTCTTCTGAAGCTAGTAAGTTACTAAATTCTAAGGACGGGGATGTATATACAGGAAATGGATACGTAGGTTCGGTTATTTCTTCTCCATCTATTTTCATATCAGAAGGAAACAATGTTTCATAATGTGTGAGATGCATTATAATTTTAGTATTATATACATTGTATCTTGGTGAATCAATACTCATTTGTTTCTTTATTTCCTCTGGTATTAGATCATATACTTCTACTGGTATCTCTATAAATCTCATATCATTTCGCTTTTAATGTTTGTAAATAATCATATGCTTTGATACAGTCGTCTTTGGATAGGATGTGGTTGTAAATGGCTAAATTCTTTAAGGCGATTTTAGTAAAGTGGTTTCCATTACTACCAATCATTAAGTACTTATTACTACTTGCGATAGGTTGTTCTTCACTAACTAGCATTTCAGACCAATCATCATAATATACACGTCCATCTGAGCAAATAGCCTTTAAAGATTTAGTATTTAAAACTTGTCCTTTACTTGTGTTATTTATGTATATTATCAATCCATTATCTTTGTTAAACACAAATAAAGAAGAAGGTTTTATGATACCCGCAGACCCCATCCCGTCAGCCACCAGCTTCCACTCACCAACAATCGTAAATTCCTTATCCATTACAAAATCCGACGAAACAACCTTATCATCCACCCCATCAGTAATCAGATAGCCCGCATATTCACCTTCTTGATTATACCCGCTACCTTCCGCAAACCCAAAATTGGTCAGCTTAAGATCATTACCATTGCCTGTAATATTGGTAATAGTAGCACGATCACTATCCTCATTGGTCTTGCCGGCCACTGTCCATGCTTGATCAAATGAAGAAGGATCAAAATCATCACCGCCTTCTGAAGTAGGGGTATAAAGACCATATTTACGTTGCGCTTGTTCTTCCATCAGCTTCTTATACTGTTCATACCAAGTTTCATATTCCAGTATAGGGCCCGCCACACTTATAAGTTTATCAGTGTCTTCTACATGAGTTGCATAATGTTTCTTCATACTTATAAGTTATTTATTGTTATTGTTACTTGTTCTTTATTATCCACCGCCTTCTGAAGTAGGGGTATAATCTTATTATAAGTTACAGTAGAATTAGATATCCAATCTTCTTTCTCACCATCCCAAGTACCCACAAGAATACATCCCTCTGTATCTTTAGAACTATTACCAGTATGAATTCTAATACCACTAAAGTTAGGTACATTAAGGATTTCTGGTAATATTTTCTTAAATCTTGGTGAATAAGTCAATTTAACTTCATAAGTACCTTCGGGTATTGCAGTTTTACCATAAACTTTTTCTCCTTCTGGTCTTACTCTATCTTCTAGGGTATCTGCTATATATTTCTTATCAATATACAATTCTCCAATAGTTGCAGAACTACCTAAAAAGATTCTATTTAATTTTAATTCCATTATGCAGCAGGTGTTTCTAATGCAGTAACTCTAGCTTCCAAACTTTCAAGATCCTCACTTAGGGTAGTCAATCTAAGACTCAAAGCAGAAATTAATTCTCTTACTTCTTTATCGTTGTAATTAGATAAACTTGCAAGTTTAGATTTTTCGGTTGTTGTGTAATCTTCAGTAGATAATTGCTTACCCTCTACTTTGTCTACTTTGGATTCTTTAAGAGTTTCCACATCTTGTTTTAATGTACTGATGTCTTCAGTGGCTTTGTTATTAACCAGCACCCATGTATTACCATTAAAATATTTCAAATCACCACCATTTGGATTAGATGATAAATCTGCCCAATATTTAACAGAAGCAGGATTAGGTTGGATTGTACTAGCTAGGATATCATATTTGTTATTGTATAATGTGCTCATATTATTTAAAATAAAAAAGGTTGACTAAATAGCCAACCTTTGTGTTTTTAGATTTCTTTTTTTATTTCTCCCTCTGGTTCTACCTTTTTATCTTCAGCAGAATTGGGTGGAGTATTTTTTATTACTTCCGGACGAACAGCAGATACATTTTGTAAAAGTTGTTTAAGCTCTTTCACTTCAGCTTTTAAGTCATCAAGTTCTTTGAAATCTTTTGTCACATTGGTTGTTATGTCCGAATTTATGTTAAGTATTTTTAAGATGTCTTCACATCTCCTCATCTCCTCATCAATCTTACTCAGGCTCTCTTTCTTAATTCTACAATCATCAAGAGACTGTCTAACCATGTTAACAATTTGTGATTTTTCTGTGGCTATAGTAAGACCGATGGATGAATCGGTCATCATTGTTTTATCTTCAGATACTGACAGTTTTCTTTGTTCACCATCACACGAAATCACTAGATCCACGAGCTTACGTCTATTTTGCATAGGCATCGGAAATTGTGTCGGTGGCACTGGTTCGTCATAGGGTTTTGATACACTGACTACCGTTCCTAAACTGTACGTTGTGTTCTTTTTAAAAGTACCTGTTATTTCGAGTACGTGTATTCTAGTACCCGACGTTAACTGAGAGAATGTCATATCTTTATAAATTTAAAGAATATGGGCAACTCTCATAGCTGCCCATATATCTTGATTAATATTTAGGCAGCTGGTGCAGGAGTATAATTCATCAACTGTATTACATTGTCGCATTTATTAAAATATGCGATGTATCTGTTCCCAGCACTAACTTGTGAACCAGTAATTGGCTCACTTGAAGCATTTACTAAAGGTATATTGCGAGTATTTGAAGCAGTACTTACAGAACCAGAAACCGAGATAAATACAGGTAGACTAGCTCCTGAAGCTTCTGCTGTGTGTCTAACTTCCAAAACAATTACACCTTCTTTGGGTAATCTACACCATACTTTAGGGCAGATACCTAATACTACATTTTCAGTGGATTCACCTATTGCTATAGTTTTTACTTTAGGTATTACTAGATCTAAAATATTTACGGTGTTATTTCTACCAAATGGATTAAATACGAAAGGATACATAATCGCCTCCTTTCTTATTAAGCGCAACAGCTATCGCCGTATCCATAAGGATAACCATAACCGTATCCATTCAACCCACCATTGCATCCATAAGGATTACATGTTAAGTAAGCAGGAACCGGACAAGGTCTAATTTGACTAACGATATTAGAAGTCTGTTGTTGTAGCAATGCAGAAGATTGCAATGCATTCTTTTCGTCACGTAATGTGTCGATCTTATTTTGCATTTCTCTCATCTCTAATTGACAGAACTTGTCATTGATAATCTGAGTCTGAGCGTCTATCTTAGCACCAAGAATGTTGAATCTTGTAGCGTTTTCACTAGACAAGGTATTGAAACCTGAAGTAATAGCGTTCTGCAAAGTATTAGTTTGCTGACAGATAGACAATCTGTTATCAGCATTCATCTGAGTCAGATTCAAATTAACTGAATCAATTGAACGTTGAGTTGTGCAGCAACAGTCACTAATAGCTTTGATAACATTGCAGTCACCTGCGTTAACTGCATTAATTACTCTTTCTGCAGAGAAACCTACTTCACCGCCAACTTTACCAATTGCATTCTGGATAGAACACAAAGCGTTGTCAATTGACTTAACGTCGCAGTTCAGATTAGTAGATAATGTATTGATTGCATCTTTATTACCATTGATTGCTTGCATCAATAAGTCTGTATTGTTGTTTTGATTACCCATAGCAGCTAAACGAGCGAAATCCGAATTTGTTTCTGCTTGGTTTCCACGACCGAAGCCATTTCCACCCCATCCGCCCCACATCCAGAAGAGCACGATGATGAAGATCCACCACCAACCACCGTTACCACCGAACATGCCATTACCATTGTTCATCATGGCCATTAAAGCAGCGGGGTCAAAACCTTTATTAGCATTCTGCATTAACGCAGCGATACCAGCATCAATACCACCACGGTCTTGTACAATAATTCTTTCGTTTTCTAACATAATGATTTATAATTTAATTGATTTATATATAATTTGATAATTAGAAATATCTAACAGATGTGTTACGTCTATCTCTGGATTCTTTATCACGGTCACGCATTTCTTTTTCACGATCTTCACGATCATAATCTAACTCATAATATCTATTACGACCAGGTCTTTCATACTCGTCATAATATTTAGAGTAAGGATATCGGTAATCGTTTTCTTTATTTGCGTATTCCATTCTACCAGAACGTCTTGCATAACGACCATATTCTTCTTCACGATCTCTGTGCATACGTTCGTATGCTTTATAATCGTTTTCTTCGTCGTCACACATAATGTACACATAGTAGTGCCACATCTTGCCTTCTGAAATGTCTTTGTCACAAAGCCAAGCTTTAGCTAATTCTGCGAAATGTTTGGTATTTGCGCTACCAGTCATTGCTACTACTGCTTTATAAAAGTCTGAATATATCATATTCATAGCAACAAACCAGTCCCACTTATTATGTTTCTCTGATTTTAAGTTTATGCCCATTTGATTGGCAACGGACGTTGTCTCTTCAACCGTCCAGTGAGGACCTTTTGTACCATCCTCATTTTCCATACCCTCTACAGCGTAGCGAGCATGTTCCTCATCAAAATGAGGGCCATTAATAGCTTCATACATATTTGCAGCCAATTCTGACTTTAAAATAGTGAAGCCTTTCTCCAACAGGCTACCTTCATGCTTCTCTAAAGCTGTTGCCAACTTATCTATAGCTTCTGTAGGGGATTGATGGCGTTTAATTTGTTCTAATAATTTGTTCAAATGCATAGTTTCAATTTATTTATTGATTAACACTAAATTGAAATGTGTTGCAATTATTCTGATATATGTATTACTCTAGTATCTAATACTTGAATTAAATCATTAGAGTTTATAATTTGATATTTACTGATTTTATCTTTTTTAAAATCGAAGTGAATTAATCTTTGAAACCAATTCTTATAACGTCTTCTATAGACTTTATCTTCGTATACAAATAAATCTTGATGATTTAGTATTTCCATAGTATGTGTGAACACGCTATCTTTTCTAGCCACCGTGATGGTTGTCAATTGATTTGGTTTTAGCTCTACACAGAAATCCTTTTCTTTTGAAGGGATTATTCTTACTGTGGTGTCTCTAATTACGGTCTCAGTGGATGCTACTTGACGTAGTTGCTTATCTTTGATCTTTAGCTTCTTTTGTTGATCCCTGGCGACCTTTATTAGACTATCGTTAGAATTTTTAAAATCATTTACTGTCAATTCCAACAACCTTGCTTCATTTCTATTTTGATTTGCAATATTTTCCCATACTTGAGCATTATTCATTGCAATCCCTACTTGTTTATCTAAGTCATTTACTTTCTTAGCAAGTCTGACATTATTAAACAATAGTAAACTAAAAATAACAGCAATAGCTATCTTTACTTTGGAAAATATCATTTTATCTTTTTTACAAGTTTCTTTATCTTTGGTAAATCATCTTTTTCTATTGTAATATCCAAATACTTTTCTCCTTTGCTTCGTATGAATTTACTGAAGATCTTCCACGGTCCAGTGGGATCAATTGCTTGTAAATTTTCGATCATTGACCATAACTCAACTCCACAAACAATACCAGAAAATGCTTCTACTAAATGCATGTCAATTGACTTTACTATTTCTGTGTCCATAAGATGACAACAAGAAATTATCATTGCACAGTTTCCGAATTTCTTTAAAGTAGACCATAATCTTCTAGATTCAAACTTACCACCATGAGTAATTGATACTTTGGTGCCAAGAATTGCATCTATAAGTATAAATACACACACTACAACTATTACTGTCCATATTGGAGCAAAGAATGTAGATAACCAACCCATTGCACCAGATAGTAAACAGGCAACAAATTTAATCGGTCCGTCATTAACTAATTCTTTAAAGTAATTCACTGTAGCTACACTTTGAGCTGTTAATATAATATTATTTATTTTTTGTAACATTACAATAATTTGAAAGAGGATGATTGAAAAACAAAACGCTAACCAATACAAGATTAGCTAGCGTTCTGATATCTTTTGACAGTTTATTTAGTAAACGTCAATAAGGTTTAAAAGTTCTTTATTTACAAATTGACACTACCCTAAGTAATAGCGGTTATTTGTTCACTATTTGATCATCTTGCATTTGTTCATAAGCAATGAAATCTGAATCTACTTGTTCCTTCAATTCTTTTCTCTTTTGTAAGAAATCTTTGTAAATATCTATATAACTTTCATCTAATATCCCTAGTAATGCAGCATTATAGTCATTCAATTTCTTTGCTTCAACATCTGTACCCCATAATTCATTAATACATGTTTCTAATATCTTATTAGCAGTTAATGTAGGCCATACAGTTACTTCATAATAGGAATAACTGATGAATTCATCTCTTTGCTCTGTTTGTATATCCCATCTATACAAATAGTAACCATTACTATCTCTTTCTATTGTAGTGGGTATTTTATCACTGTATGTTCTATTCATATTATTCTGTAGTTGTAGTTATTTCAGTTGATTTATATTTTGGGAAAAAGCAAAGGCGAGACCCAAAGTGTTTATACGCACCGGAAGGTGTCTCAGACGTATTCACTCTAATAAAGCCCGCATCTGCACCATCCGAACCACCGCCAACCGCCACCAACCGCAGGCTGTTAGTCGATGTATTAGTGTAATAGTAATCGCACCAGTAAGTAGAAGAGCTACCGCCGATCTCTGTAGCTATTATATCGCCATCTTCCCCAAGCAACATCTTCTTAGCATAACCGCTTGTACGGCAGATATTACCTTTCTTGTCATAGCCCGTGTAAGAGGTGTCGCTGAAATTCGACGGGTCATCGGTGGTCCATAGAATAGACAATCCAGCATCACCCGTGGTGACCTGTATATTAGCCCCGTCAGTGTATTTCCATATGTGTCCGAACGGATTCTCTATACCACGATACCTGTTAACCATCAATGTGGCGTGAGTACCGCCGGAAGCGTTCTTCACGACATATGCCTTCTCTCCCGAGCCATTCCCGAACTCGTTGGTGTAGCCGCATGGTATAAGGGGATTGGCGTTGTTGAAGTTAGTCCAATCCGTCATTTGTGTTGGTCCCGGACCTAGGCCACCTTGGGCGAAACCGTTAGCGTCCTTTTGAGCATTAAACGGTTTTTGACTATTTAATGTAGCATATTCTACTGCAAATAACCAGAATAGAGTCTTATGTGCTCCATACGTGTACATTTCCCAACCACTACCACGTTTTCTTGCAGCTTGCCGGAATTGGTCTCGGGTGAGGTTGGTGACAGGGAGACCCAGCAGAGAACGATAGGTATTGTCCCATTCAGCAGTGTTGTCACCTCCTCTTTTATTTACATTTGTACTTCCAACACCATAAGAGGAAATCAAAGTAGAAGATTCTCTATCTATTCCAGACTCAAATGAACTTATATAAAATTGATCGATATGATTATATCCTGGTAATGGCATAGCGGATAGCATCATTCTAAATTTAGTTCCGTCTTGGTACAATTTATACCAATGTTCAGGTATTTCAGTCATTACAGACTCTGTTAAATATTCTGTATTTATATTACCCCAATTTGAATTATTTAGATAACTTTTTATCCCACCTTTATTATCCAGTATTACTCCCCTTATCTTACTCTGGATAGGGAGTTCTCTATGCAATTGCATATTACCTACTCTAACCCCATCAGGATTAGATGATGCAGTATCCCACTCAACACCATATGCATATCTTTCTTCTAGATCTGGTATATCTTCCCAAGCTGGAGACCATTCAGTAGAAATATCACCATATTCAAGTTTAATCTTATGGATGGTGGAAATTGATGTGCCAGTTTTAGGAGAACTAAATACAACCATATGTGTATTATCAGCTACTGCATCTCCGATATTAGTAATCCATTTAAAAGTCTTACTGGCCTTCCCATTTACAAAGTCAGTCTTACTGAACTGAGCCATAGAACCTACTGCACCAGTAGAGTTATATATAGTGAACATTTCCTTATCATCACCCAATTCTCCAAAAATAGTCAATGTTACTTGTGTTCCTTTAGATATCTGTTCAGTTAGCCAATAATCAGCCATCTCATACTTGGAATTACTCACCTCCTTCCCCGATCCCAGCAACAGGTTCCTCCCGTACACGGGAAGCTTACGATACTTGCCATCATTCATTAAAGCTTTTGATCCGTCACCTGTAGTATGTATTATTACTTCCTTAACATTAGGATCAGTAGAATTATCTGTAACACTTGCCTGTATAGAAATTCCATCAGTTACCGGAATTAAATAATCATTATTAACCTGAGTTTCCACATCTAAATTCTGACGTATCCACATTTGTATAGAACAATGATTAACCCCCATAGTTTGTTGCGCATAAAACCAAATAGAATTATCACCATTGGTGTTATATCCGCCAAAAAGACTTGATATATACTCACCATTATCTCTAATTGGGAGTGTATTAACAAAACCGTTTGGAACCTTCTCTAGTAATGTATTATAGTCTTCTTGAGATATAGATGGAGTATCGCCGTTTGCCACTTTCATGAAGATGTCAAACACTGTACAATCCGCTAAATCAGCTTTAGTAGCTAATTTATCATCTACATATTTTTTGTTAACGTCTACGGTAGGTATGGTAGGTTTACCAGTAAGATCGTTGTAACTACCAGATGTAGCTACAGTAGCCAATATTGGTTTATTCAATATCAATGCATCTCCTTCTGTAGCATTCCAATCGGCATTAACATTTACTTCGGCACCAGCAGCAATGCCATTCAACTTTGTCTTATCTGAAGGTAACATCAAACCAGCTAAAGCTGTAGTAGATGCAGGAAGATTCAATTCTATATTTTCTACTACATTGGTTACTAAGTTCCTTTTATCCAGAGTAATAGAGATACCTGTTGCTGTAATATTCTTAGTAGCAGCTTCAACTACCTCATTGATGTTTGTAACTTTGGTTTTATCTGCAGTAACATAGTCATTAGTACTTAACCCCTTACCTTCTACTTTATCAACTTTAGTATCAATAGCATTATATACATCAGTAAAATCAACTTCTGGTATATTTACTACAGACCATACTCCATTCTGCCTAGCATATTGCTTACCATCTTTAGGTGCTTCTTCTACTAGTTCCCGACCATGATCACTACTTAAGTATGGTATTTTAACCCATTCCCCATTATATTTTACTTTAATTACCATAATTAAATATTAAATATTTGTTTGCCAATTGTTTTAGCTTCTGTTCTAAGTGTTTGAAAAGATTGCCATTCATCATATCTGGTAATAGGTTGACTGCCACTAAGCAATTGTTCAACCATATTAGATTTTAATGCTGCTTCCTCATCTGCACTATATCTAGTTCTGATAACCTTACTTACGAAAGAATCATAAGTTGGTTCTTCATTGAATTTTAATTCATAATAAGCATAACCATGTATATCTTCAGAATTAACTTCTTCAATATCCCATCTAACAGCCCATTCATTCATTCCTAGGTATTCTATTACTTCAGGTATATGATCACCTTGTACTTTCTTTAATTCCATAACTACTTAATAATTTTTGTCTATAATCTTTAAAATTATAAGATCTCGTAAAGCGATACCATAAATTATGACAGTTTCCATATTTACACCATCCCCAATAAGCTGCTAGTGATGTTAACCTCTTATTCTTACTTTTATAACTTAATTTATGAATAAACTTCTTTTTGATATCTTTCCTGAGTAAAGTATGATCATGGTAAAATACATAACCAATAAAATCTATACCCCTTGCTTCTACAGGAAATATCTGCCAATTACGTTTTACTTTTAGTTTCAAGTTATCAGCTAGATATTTTTCAATCTCTTGTAAGCAATATCTTAAGTAATCTTTATCTGGGTGTAATATAACAATATCATCACAATACCTGTAATAATATTTTATTTTTAATACTTGTTTAATCCACCTATCGAACCAAGTCAAATTCAAATTTGCTGCAAATTGAGATATGTAATTTCCAATTGGTAAACCTTTTGGTGTAGAATAAACTACATGATGTAATAATCTTAATAGTTTCTTATCCTTAAATACCTTTTCAAATTGTGAGTATAACACATCTTGATCTACAGAAGGAAAGAACTTTTTAATATCTAATTTTAAACAATATTTTGTGCCCTCTTTATCAGCTTTTAAATCTCTTTTTAATCTTTTTACTCCATAATGAATACCTCTTCCTTTTAAACAGTTGAAGGTATCTGCAGTAAATCTATTAACAAGGTAAGGTTCTATAACATTCATTATAGCATGATGGACTATTCTGTCTGGATAATACGGTAGCCTATATATTTCTCTTTCTTTGTTACCACGATCGGCGATGATTGTATATACGCAGTATTCCGAAGTACGATAAGTATCTTCAATTAATGCCTTTTGTAACCGGACCAGATTTTCATATGGATTCCTGTCAAATTTCTTAACGCCGTATCTTTTAGTTTTACCTAGCCTAGCCTTCTTTTCAGCCCGGACCAGATTTTCATATGATATTATCCTGTTAAATAAATTGCCTATTCTTTTCATAAGCTATTTTGGTGGTAAGACCCGTTCGCACAATACTACTAGGGTCTCTTCAAAGCACCTGTTATCTTTTACCTAGAGGTAAGGCTGATCTAAGTTCAACAAACATTTTTGTAGTTATCTGAAAGTATCTGTTAGTTCCAAAATTTCACTGATATTCGTCTATGAATTCGAGGATGCATTATTAGCATTAGCTATGAAGACTCTGCATTGAGAACCATTATCTGAATTACCTGACTGTTTTTTCAAGTATGAAATAATGTGACAGCAGTCTTACTATAAAGTCATCTCATAGTAATTCTTTTAGATCCCGCCCTTGTTATTAATATTTAATTATCTATATTACTCAGGACTATGCCTGCATTTTCTTAAATGTATCTGAATCAACTACAACGATCTTACCGTAAAAGGCTAATCTTGCACCGAAAGCCGTCAACGAAACCGAGGATGCAAGATGAGCAAAAGCCACGAAGACCCCGCATCGAGAACCATAACCCGAATCACCCGACCGTAGAAAGATTTTATTTCCTGTTGGATTAAACCAACTATAGTCAGAATAGTAAGTAGTTTCAGATCCACCATGTGCTGTAGGAACTACATCACCATATTTGCCTTGAGCTATGGCTTTGGTCCATCCATTATATCCTTCAGTTGCAGCTGGATTAGGTTCATATCCTACAACTCTGATATTAGTAGCACCTGCTGCTTCAAGCTCTGCTACATCCTTATCTGGGAATGAACCTCCGTCATATACAACGTATTTACCTTTTAAAAGGTTTATTCCTTGTACAAACTCCCACTTACTGTAATAGCAGTCTTCAAGTCCTAAGAAGTTAGTTGAGTAGTATCCCGCATCTTCTAATACCGCTATTTTACCATCTTTATTACCTAAACTTATTGTTCCACCTGTTTTACCATAGTTGTATCTCTTAGTACCACCAGAACAAGGTATTGCTGAATTAGAAGTACTAATATTAGTAGTCTTGTAATAAGCACAGAACATTCTAGCAATAGTTGCATGAGATCTATAATCTACAATACCCCAATTAGAACCATTAACTTTTGCTTGTGAAACAAATGTAGCGATTGTTTGTGAATATGTAGATTCTATTCCACCGTCACTACATAACCAGTCATAAGACGGATACTTATATGCCTCATATACCCCTATTAATCTTTCGGGTTCCTCTATATAATCATTATCTATTTGTATTTCAGATATGTAAGTTCTCCATATACCAGGACTTCTTTCAATAGTTTTATGATAGTATTTAGGAAAATGAACCATCATATTTTCTTGTTTAATTCCAGTATAAACAATATCTGTACCATCTGGCCATTTCTTGGAATGAGATTCACTACAATAACTAATCAATGCAGCATCATCACCATACGGTTTAGCAATACATCTCTTAAACTTACTTCTTAATGATTCAATTACATTTCTGTTACCACCTGTTGCACATGTAGTAGATGAAGAATTTTCATTATTTTCATACCAATATGCTAGAGTATCTTCTAGATTAGAAGTAGTTACAATTTTACCTACATTTACATATACAATATTCTCAGGAACAGTAGTTTGAACAGAATTTACTAAAGTAAATTGTTTACTAACGCAGATATCCAAACTGGAAGTTCCTCCATATCTTTGTAGATTTGTTACCCAAATTTGTACTTCTGAATCAGTAGCTACATAACCAACTTTATATTGACTTGCATCTCCTATGTGATTTACAACCTCAACTCCAATTTTTCCTCTTGTACTGGCAGTAATAGTAGTAAATATTTCTTCTGTAGAAGCAAAGTTAGTCAAACCGTAAATGTTGAATACTACTTTAGCTTCTCCAGTATCAGTGGAAGCTACAGTTGGTAAATTACCTATATGCCAAGATCTGAATTCATTTCCAATAGATGGCCTACTAAAAACAGAATGAGGACCAGTAGCATTTCCAATAGTAACTAATTGATAACCATCTAACAAGTCAGCATCTAACCCACTACCTGCACCATCATTACCAGCATGCCATACTTTATTCCCCTTATAAGTTATAGAACTATCTGATATTGTTAAAGATGAATTTAAAGCAAATGGGCTATCGCCCCATCCGATATATGAACGATAGTTTTCAGAACTAGGATTGTCTACATATCCTCCAACACCACCAATTCTAGTTGCTCCATCTTTCGTATAAAAGTGCATACCGGGAGCATGACCAGAACCTGTTGATTTTACAGGAATTTTAATAATATTATCTATGTCAGCTTTAAATTGAACGCCTCCAGCAACGTCCAACATTCTTTCTGGAGCAGAAGTACCTATACCTACTTTACCATCAGATGTTATCCTCATTCTTTCGACGTTATTTGCCGAAGTTCTAAAATAGATTTCGTTGCTATTTATATAAGTATTATATCCTTTGGCTGCAAGGTCGTAGCCTATATGAAGATTATTAGTACTACTAAATCCAAAGGAATCAAGGTTATTACCATTAGTATCTTTTACATAAATAGTATGGGAATTGTTCATATAGATGTGATCCACATTAGTCATATTACCACTAATATTTGCACTACCATCAAATGCTTGTCCCCATATAGTTCTAGCAGTAGCTAACTTAGTAGCAGTTGCAATATTATCAGAAGCAGTTAATGCAGCATCAAGCTTAGTCTTATCGGCAGCAGACATTACACCCGCAGTAGTAGTAGTGGCTTTGTTAATTACTACTGTATCAGTACTTGCAGAACCATTCACTGGATTCTTTTTAGATAAAGTAATAGTAGCTGCATTAGCATCTGTAACAGCACCAGTACCACCAGTAACATAATTAGTTAAGTTTGTTACTTTAGTTTTATCTGCATTCGTATAATCATTTGTTGAAAGACCTTTACCTTCTTCTTTCTGTACAAATCGTGCATCTGCTTGTGCTTGGCTATAACCATCAAATGTGAAATCATAGTTTTCACTAGGATCTAACCACATGATCTCTTCCTCAGTAGGTTCAGTATCTGAGATCTTAATATCCTCTGGAATAGTCACGTTCTTATTAACAACATTGAGTTCTACTCTTTTAGTAATAGTCTCAATCTTATTAACTTGTGCACCTGCTTCAATACCCTGTAACTTTGCAAAGTCTTCTTTAGACATCAAACCATTAGCTGTCAATGATGCTAATTCAGCAGTACCTCCTAATGCATCCCAACCCTCACTTGTCCATGCATAGTTAGTATCATTTTTACGAACATTCCATACATCACCAATAATATTACCTTCAGTAGGTAAATCTTCAATCGTATCTACAGATCCTTTGAAAATATATACAGAAGTAAATTTACTGTCTACTTGGGATTTATTATAGTAATTGTTAGCAAGGTCATCTGCTACTACCTTTATGTTAGCATCAGTTTGATCCTTAGTATAATACCTAGTATCATGAGTATGAGTAGTTACTTCACCTACTAACACAGCTTCAATAGCTGCTTTACTAAGTTCAGCATCTTTACCGGGTTCTCCTTGAGGCCCTTGAAATCTACCCATATTAACCCATTCAGCACCATTCCAAAAGTATAAGTCTGTACCAACAATATAAGAATCACTAAGTTGTGGATCTACTATAGTATCTAAATCTTCTGGACTATCAAGACTACCTTTTAAGATAATACCTGAGGATGGCCAACCTGTGTTTACATATACATCATTAACTTCATCCCAAAGATACCAATAACCATCATCTCCTACTTTGGGAGGATTGTCTGCATATTCTTTAGCTCTATTAGCCTGAGTATTAGCATTATTGGCAGCAGTAGTTGCATTTGTAGTAGCCTGTTGTGCAGCTGTTTTAGCCTCATTTACGGCAGTTATAGCATCAGCGGTATTCTTCTGTCTATCGGCCTCTTGGGTCTCTCTAATCGCCTCATTTGCCTGTCTAGTGGCTTCATTTGATATCCTTTCTTGCTCTGCTGTATCACGAAGAGTTTCTGCAGCATCCCTAGCCTGTTCAGCTTCATTGCGTGCAGTTTCTGCAGTAGCTCTGGCTGATTCGGCTGAAGCTCTCGCAGTCTCCGCTGCAATCCTTGCTTGTTCATTTGTATTACGTTCTACTTCAGCAGATGCTCTTAATGTTTCAGCACTTGATCTAGCACTTTCAGCAGATACTCTGTTAGCTTCATTAGTCTTACGAATTTCTTCTTCACTCTTCCTAGCATTCTCTGCAGAGATTCTACTATTCTCAGCTGCTATTCGTTTAGCTTCTTCTGCTTTTCTAGTATCTTCATTAGTAACACGCAATGCTTCTGCTTCTTTAACAGCTTGTTCAGTAGCTTCTACTTGAGCTTTAGCTTCTAAGGCTTCTGCTGCTGCATCTAATGCAGGTTGTTTTAATGATTGAATCCATTCTGCTTCAGTACCTACAAAACCATGTTGTACTGCAACTTCATATGCTGACCAACCTTGAATACCTTGCATACCAGATAAGTCTACTATGAACTTCCAACCTTCTTGAGTCTTTAAGTAAACTTTAGCATCATCAGGATCTTCTACATTACCAGTATTAATAAGTACATATTCACCTAACTTTACATCAGCAGTACCCCAATCAGCTTCCATTGCTTCTACTGAAGGATATTCCTTCTTGTAAGTGAAAGCATCACCAATAGCAGCTATACCAGTATTAACATATTGTTTAGTATCATAGTCATAGATCCACCAATCACCATCTACGATCTTTGGTGGGTTACTAGCAATCTCTTCAGCTTTATCAGTAGCAGCTACAGCATCATCAACTATACCTTCAATATCTGTTACAGCTTGATTAGCTTTATCTGCAGCTTCATTTGCTTTGTTAGCTGCATCTAGTGCAGCAACAGCAGCATCTTCAGATGCTTTACTTAAACTATCAATCCAATCTTGTTCACTACCTTTGAAACCTAATTTAACTGCAATATCGTAAGCACTAAGACCACGAGCTTCTATACCTGTATCTACATATACTTTGTTGATAGGATCATAAGTAAACCAATGATCATTCTCACCTATATATGGAGTCTCTGCAGTAGCTTTTACTCCAGTATCTCTATTGTCTACCCACCAGTTGCCATTAGAACCAATAAATGGTGGTACATAGTCATCTTTACTTACATCAAAGAGTACAACCCATTTTTCTATATCACGATTGTAAACTTTAATTATTCTACCTTTTGAATCTGCTCCCAAGTCAACCCAGTACCCAACCTGATCTGGATTGGGTACGGTTATACTTGCAAACCACTCATAATATACATTATTCTTAACCATTGTAATAGTTATTATTTAGTTCTTTTGCGTTAGCATATTGCCACGGTCCTATTTTTGTAAACCCTTTTTCTGCTTGTATTTGTGAGTAGATGTTCTCAATTTTTTCATACATCGACATACCCTCATCATTCAACCTATTAGTTGCATTTAAAACCATTATTTTATCTGCAAGATAAATTATTTCATTTTCAGTAAATTCATAGTTTTGGGTAGTTTCTAGATCCAAGACACCACTAAACTGTGTATACACATTACCATCTACGCCAGTATATTGGCTAATCCCTTCAAGCTCCTCTTCTGTAAAGTCAACTTTTTGTTTAATAGACTCTTTTGTTTGTAAATTAACATAAGAATCATATTTCCAAAGTAAGTTGTATATTATAATTGCTCTTTCCTTTAAATTAAGTTCCATATTATCCTTCTATATATAAATATCCACCATTACTCACCCTAACATTAAAACTAGTATCACTAGACTCCAAACCGTAATTTTTTAGTTGAGTTAAAGTAGGTAACTGAACAAAATTGACAATAGTTCTTTCCATATTGTTTTGATCTCCGAAGTATCTACTTTCTACAGAAAAACCAGATCCCCATCCTGAATTAGTATAATGTTGACAATTTAACCAACGTTGTGGGGTATTACTATATCTAGCAGATCCATTATATAATATGAGAGTAAAACCATTTGTAGCACCTTCTCTACTATTTAAAGTATTTAATACTACTGCAGGGCATGTCTGACCAGTGGTTGCCGGAATCGCCGACAAACCAAAACCAACAGCAGCAGAAGGAATTCCATAACTACCATACATAGTCATAGTAGGAGATAATGTGAACTTGTTTCCATAACTATCTGAATTAGAACCTGTCATTCTACCTCCAGAAATATCAAATCCTCCTACAGTACCACCCACTGCATTTAATTTTGATGTGTAACATTCACCATTAGTATCTACTCTAAATGGTGCAGACCCAGGTGAAGATGCTGCATTAGATCCTATTGCTAAATGAATCTTACTTGTAACAGCAGCAGTTGTTCTACCATCTAATCGCATTGTACCAGATTGAGATTGAATATTAGTATTATAAAAATCCCAACCAGCAATGGTTGCTTTATCTGCAAATAATAAATCTGTAGCTACATTATCAAAAGAATTAAATTTAACCCAGTAATAGTTACCACCATCTGTACCTGCATTTGAACTTGGAGTTTTTCCACTAAACGCACCAGCACCTTTTTTAGATCTGTTTACTGCATAAAATGAACCACTGTATTTTACTATATCTCTCACATTTCCTTGAGAGTTTGTTGTCCAAGAATAACTAGTAGAAGAAGAGTATTCACCACGATAACTTAAACCAGGACCATAATCTCCAGTACTTCCGGTTGCACCTGTAGTACATACTGCATTTGTATATGAATAATCTCCATCATCAAACACTATGTATAATCTAGTCCATATCCAATATCCATCCTCTGCACTTGGTGCAGTTGAACTCCAACTTCCACCTGACAAGGAAGTTGGTGAAGTAGATTTATAATATTGCATAGTAACACTTCTCACACCTCTACCATCTGAACCATTTTCTCCATTCAACGGAGAAAAAATCACAGGTTGTGTCCATCTATACCCTGATTTATCAGGTAATAAATCTATCTTATTTGTATTTGGATTAAGATAACCTGTACTTGTCCAAGTAAGAGTAGTAGTACTATTAGTAGGATCTGGATACCAAGCAAAAGATCCAGATGTACCACCACTGGAAGAAATCATTTCTGTAAAAGTAGGACGTGTTGGAGTACTATTGGTATTACAATATATTTGTATAGAAGAATTACCAATATCCCCATCTTTACCAGTAACGTTTTTTACTAAAGATAACACTACTGTATCTACAGTTTTTCCTTCATGTACAAAATCTATTTGCCATTGTACAGTAACGTAATTCTCTGGAATACTGGAGCTATTAACAGTAATTTGTTTCTTTTCCTGATTTATACTTAATGTACCTACCCCACTTAGTTGAGAAGAAGTTAAAGTATATTCAGTATTAGCAAATTTTGTACCACCCCTTCTTAAATTAGCATAAGTAGTAGCTTGAGACCAATCGCTAACAACACCTTCGTAGTTTGCAGGAACAGTCATACTTTCATTGTCTAACGCTCCTCTGTATGCACTTTCTCCATCTCGAACATTATTTATTGTAATTATATCTTCAAAGGACATTCCACTGACACTAGTTACAACACATCTAAACGTAATCTCATCTTCACCAGTTTGAAAATAGATTCCATTATAAACTACAACTAATTCAGATTTTGTTTCTCCTTCTAACAAGGTCCATTCAGAAGTACCAGATACTTTCCAATACCATTTATATGAAGCTACATCCATTAATGTAGTATCCATTTTTAATGTTATTGATTGTGGCGTTGGTATTTTTGCATATTCTGCATAGTGAAAAAATTGTTCTCCAGTTAAATATGTTCTAACGGCATCCTCTCCATTAAAACCATCTTCTCCATTTTTACTTTGGTTAATATACCAATCTTTAGTTACTGTTACACCTTCGTCTACTTCAATTGTAAGAGTTATTCTTGCACTAGTAGAAGTTAATGTTTTCAAAGATACTCTATTATCTTTAACTTCACATGTACCAGAACCCTCAGTAAACTTGGCAGTCATAGAAATAATTGGTATCTGAGTAATTCCATGATATGCAAATACATCAGTATATATTGTAGATGGGTCTATTAGTATAGTACCAGAACTATCAAATGGGACAGATGCAGAATAATTTGTTAAATCTATATAATATGCATCCAGACCTTCAGCACCATTTGCTAATTTAGCAACCTGTATTTCGTCATAATATGTCGCTTGAGTATCACTATCGGTCACTGTACATCTAAAAATAGCAGTTCTATCAGCAACCATATCAGGTGTAACTATTAGGGAATTGCCATAGCCAACGATTTCACTATTATTCGTTACATTTGTCCACTGATATGATGGTTGCACAATTCCATATACATTTGCATTTAATCCTAAATTATTTGGGGTAGGAGTACCAGAAAAATCTGGGGAATCATATAAAAACATTCTATTTCCAACAATTTCTACCCATTTTGCAACATCATCACCAGCTTGCCCATTTTCTCCTTTTGCAATATAAATTGTCCAGTAAGGGCTTCCTTCTTTCGGTTCTTTGCCAATATTATCCTGAGTGGCTATCCAAGTACTACCATTATATGTTACACAGTCATAATAATAATATTGTTTATCCACTGACCACGTACCTCTATAAATAGGGATACCAGTTTCAGTTCCATCTTTAGATACTACTGTGATTGTACCAACAAATTTACTATCTTTTCCAATTACTGTTTTATCTTTGCCTTCCAAAGTAAAATCATTGATTCCTGAGTAAAAGGCAATCCTTGGAGCATTTGACCCTTTTGCAGAAATGAAAATAGCATTACGTCTATCTTCCATTTGCTTGTCATATTCAGCATCTCCTTCTACTCTATGACCTAATAATAATATTTCATCATCCGCAGAAGGCGTACTACTACCAGGCTCACACACATCCTTAGATAGTAATATATAATCACTACCTACTTCTGTTACAGCTCTCCAATATCTTTTTACATTATGTCCATCAAATTTTTGACATATTGCTTGGTCGTTTACAATAAATTCATTATACTTGGTGCCATCTTCTGTATCAAAGTAACATTTGTATCCATTATCTTTTTCCTCTACTTTAATACATTTCATATCACCTAATGTAACTAAAATATCTCCACCTACTGCTTTTATTTCATTTACAGTTAATTCATTAACTGTCATATTACCTCTAACAAATAGGTTATCTAATTCTAGATTCCATTTAGAATTTGATGGATACAAACTAGCTCCAACTCCATCCCAACCAGAACGGAATGTTTGCCCTCCCTGTATACCTGTAGTATATATTATTCTTCCAGGTACAGTATCCCCACTTTTAAATACGTAGTCTTGTTTTACTTTACCGGCAGTATAAATATAGCTATCAGTAGGTGTAGTACTTTCACCCATTTTGATTACAGGTAAAGAACCAGATCCATCTGCAACTGCTTCTACTTGATTTTCAAGTTTAGATAATGCTTGATTTAATGTATCAGTACTTACTAAGGGATCAGCACTTATTCCTTTATAATATCCTTGTAAAGAAGTAATAGTACTAGAAGGTTGTGTATGATAACCTGGTACATCACCACTACTACCCCCGCCATTAGCAATTACTTCTGCTAAAGCAGTAATAGTATTTTCAGCCACAGTAAGTCTATTGAGAGCATCCTGTAATTGTTGTAATGTAGATCTATTGTCAATATCATCTATCCACTCTTGCATAGTACCACCAATCTCTGACATATCGGTGTCATGCTTAGTATCTAAAGTAATAATCTTATTATTCAATACATCATAATAACTAGTAATAGTGCTATTAAGATTAGTGGTTACACTAGTATCTCCTTCTACTATCTTATTACTAAGATCTTTATAGTTATCATTTACTTTAGTATCTAGTATCTCAACATCTTCTTCTACAGCATCTACTCTCTCATTAGTGGCAAATGTACCTGATAGTGATGTAGTAAAACTTCCACTAGTAATATTTTTATTACTACCATCTTGTACAAGGGTAATGAGGTCTTGCTCTTGCAGTTTAGTTGTTAGTTCAAATTGTGATATCTTCTTATTCATATTACTCTTGGATTATATGTTCCTTAACTTCGGTTAATATACAATCAGAATCAATATCTTTTTCTGGATAGAAATTCATTTGTTTTTTTAAGCAATGAAGATACCCTATAATTTTATCTACGTCGTCCTGAGTAATAGGAAACTCTTCGTCATTTAAATTATTAGCTGCCCATTTAGCTAATTTATCTAAATGCAACAATAGTACTAGATTTGTAATCGAAACTCTATCCAATTTCACATTATATTTAGTAGAATCATTTACTAATTTTCCTACTTTATTTACATAATTGACAGTATCCATTTTCACAAGTTTTAGTATTAATGTTACAATTACACGTAGTCATATCTAACAAGCTCAACATCTCATCGTAATATTGCTCAGCATCTTCAGTTAATCCTAGAGTAGTAGCATTATCATAAAGTGTTTTCTTAAACAGAAACATCATTATTTTATCCTTCATTTTGTTATCTAGGCAGTTATGGCAATACGTAGTTAGCAGTTTTATTTCTGCATAATACAATGATTCATTCATTTCCATATCAATCGTATATAAAATAAAAGGGGAAAGGGATATTACTCCCAATCCCCTTTTTGGTTTGAATTATATTTTTTGATTAAGCAACTTCTACAAAAGCTTTTAAAGCTGTCATAAATGCAGATTTACCAAGTTCACCAGCATTTACATACAATTCACAAGCTAATGGAGTTGTTTTGATATATTGATTATCATCACTAAGATATTTGTTATCCCATTCGATAGACAATGTATCGTAAGTAGCACTTAAATCGGCTTTTAATTCAGGAGCAATGTACGGATAGATACCATTTGCACGATGTGTAATACCTCTGTAACCAAGAGCTGCATTTTCACGATCACGAACAATCTTCGGATTACCTTTACCAGGAGTACCTTGAGTCTTAGCAATCGTTAAATTAGCAATAGGATACATTACATTACTCAACAACCCAGAAGGAATAGTTTTCCACATAAACGCTTCTACAGAAACCTGAGAATAGTTTGAATCCAACATGATGCCTTCATTGTATGGCATTTCTTTTGCATTCAAAGTAAGTACAGCAGCTGTACTAGTTGCTACTACTCTAGCTTCTTTGTGTTTGTTGATCTTATTCTTAAAAGCTGTGATCAAATCAGTTGCACTTGTACTCTTTGCAATAACTTCATAAGTATGAGTAAATTGTCCTGGAGCTTCATAGATGTCAGTGTATACTAAACGCAACACATAACGATGACCAACTTCTGGAGCAACATCAGTAGCAGTAATTACAATTTTGTCCTCAGCTGCAGCTACATATTCACTAAATACCATGTTAGGTTTAGAACCCTTCATGATAGGCATTGAAAAACGAATAACTGATTTAGTTGATTTTGTTCCTTCTCCATTATAAACATCTTCTTTGCCTTCACAAACGCCAATGTACAATGAACTAGCAGCTTTAGCTCCAGCTGCATCTTTTACAATTGCTCTATTTTGATCAAATAATGCAATCTGACCTTCTGTCAATGCATCTACTGTCGTATAAGATGCAGGTGCATCAGTACCAATAAGTACCGTATTCACATGATTAAGCATAATTTTTATTTTTATTTTTGTTAAACTTTAATTAGACGTCTAGCTTAACATTTTGATTAGTTCTTCTACTTTCGTGTTTCAGATTTCCTCGTCAAACTAAACTATTTCGTATAATCATTCCATTGTACTAACTTCGTTCATATACGATTGATATCTTGGATTAGCCTTATTTTCCAAATACAACTCTACCGCTAACTTAACTATCTCATTATGAGTTGCAGCTGGCATATCTGTATACTCATCAAATGGAGCATCAGTAAGACTAATCCTTTTAGGAGTTCTCAAGTAAGTGAGAATATAATTTCTTATGTTGTAATTACCATCTGTGTACAAATGGATTTCATTTCCTTCATACAATCTTAATGGTCTAGCAGATCTACCATGTAATCTATATTCTGACAAAGTGTTTTGTCTTTGTCTATCTATATTTTCTACTGTGGCTTCTAACACATCTGTATTTTTAGTTCTTGGTTGACCACTTGGACCCACAGGCCAACAATGATCATAACTAAATATTACAGCAGTTTCTCCTACAGTAAACATATAATCATCTGGTAGAGTAACTGAATATTCTTCTGGATATGTAGTGAATTGATAAGACTTTCTAGTAACTAATGTACGCAGGTCATCTATTCTTTTTTGATCTTGTTCGAATCCAGTTTGCTTAAAATTGATACCGGAGTATCTAGTTTTAATAAATTTATCTAACCCAGCCATTAACCAATACTCAATATCTGAAGTAGTAGGTTTTGTTAGATTATTGTCTAATTGATCTATCTCTAATTCAAAAGCGGTTTGTAACTCAATATACTTCATTATTGTTGATCATTTGGTTGTTTTACTTGTAATCTATATTTACCTTCAGTAATAAACATATTAACTGCTAAATCTACAATTTCACTATGAATTGATTCTGGTAGTTCACATTTACTAGCTCCATCAGTAGTATTAAATCTTAATGGTTTTCTATAGTAAGTTAATGTAACATTACCTAATGTAGTATATGCATCTACTGCTACTTCTATATAGTTATATTTAGTAGTAGGATCTGATACTAATGCAACAGCAGGTTGCCTAATGATAGGTGTATTGTATGCAGTTTTAATAAACTTACCAAGATCCCTATACTTAACTAATTGATTATCTACTCTAACAAAATCTTTGTATTGTTTATATGTACCTTTTACTTTACTAAAAGAATGTACATATAAGAAATATTCTTCAGTAGGTACATATGGTAATCTGTATCTTGTGAAACCATTAAGAGTAGTACCTGTTGCGGTTAACTCTTTTTCTACTAATAAACTCTTAATAGAATCTGTATTTCTAGTATGCATATTGGTTTCAGTTTCCATTTGGTCGTCACCAACATAGTTCATCATTACATACCTATCTTGAGCTTCATTTAGTATTGAAAATATAAGATCAGAGTTAGGTTTCTCATCTATAATAAGATCTGGGCTAATAAGTTGAATTCGTCTTTCGAATTCCATTTGCATTTCCTTACTACTCATATTACTCTGATAATTGTGCTACGTACTGTGGATGTGTTTGAGTTCTTGGAGATTCAATATTCTCAATTGCCATGTCAGCAGCTAATTTAACTACTTCATATTGCATATACTCTGGAATTTCATCTAGAGTAGACGTAATATCTTGATTATTAATCTTTCTTGGGTATGCTAGATAAGTAATATCTATAGTATAGGGACCTACCATAAGATCCCTATCTATAAATACTATTAACTTATTATCTTCCAGTATTGCTACAGGTTCTTCAATCCAAGGTTTATTATTATAAGTTTCTAAGAATCTAGTAGCTTGTTCGTGACTAATAAGTTTTACTGTAGCTATTTTATTACTACCAAAATGTAAAATTCCTTCTAAGAAGTACATACGCTTATCTTGAGTATCATCACCATAAGTAATACTAGATTTGAAATTATTCATAGTAAGTCTATTACTTATAGATTCACTTAGTAAAGACAATCCCTTATCAGTTTTTACTAAACCTTCTAAGTCTGCTACTCTTTTTACATTACCTTCAAATGGTATTCTAAGAGTATTGTTCCCAGTAGCTTTGGTAGCTATCTTACTTAGATATGCTGTATATAACCAATAATCAATTTCCTCAGGTAAAAAAGATGGACAACCAGATATACCGATATTAACGGCATTTTTATCTGCTTCAATCTTAAATGCTATATGTGCTTCTAATACTGTCATGTTTACTTTTACTTAGATTCGATTTCTTGAAGTATAGTCATTTTGATATCCTGATTCTTTTTATCATTTAATGAAGCAATAGCATCTTCTAAACTTCTACCAATGATATCAGTACCATAGTAATAGATGTTTTTAGACTTACGAATTACATTCTTTGAAATAGCTGCTTCAATAATGTATTGAGTATCTCTTACTTTGTTGTTTACCCAAATCAAGAAGAACTTATCAGGATTGTTTTCAATGAGATCAAATAAACTACTTTCAACTAGCTCATTACTGATATTATCAGTCTTGTGACCATATAAGCGTAAACATTTGCGCATTTCCTCAATTGACATCTTATTAAATTCAGAGAATGCCTCACGTTTAGCTTTATTTCTTTTGTTAGCTTCTTCAGCCTCAATTTCTTTATTTACAAGAACATAATCATGAGTAGGTTTAAGATTATTGATTCCATTTGCTACTCTTTTGTGTCCTTTTAAAAATAAATATGCAAGTTCATCTTCAGGCCTTTCTGTATGTAAAACTTTATCTCTTGCGCCTAAACCGATTGCATATGTTTTCCAGAATCCACTTTGTGGAGATAAATGTCCTTCTTCATATCCCATTTCTTTCTCCAAACGTCTAGCATCTTCTGGGGTTAAACCAGTATATCTATTACCAGATCTTGTCCAGTAAGTACTGATATAATCTTTACAATTCTTATACTTAGCTATTCCAGCCCATGGATTTGTACGGGCGAATTTTAATATAATATCCATAATTTATAAGTTTTAAATAAAAGGGGTGAACTTAATCACCCCTGTTTTATTAATCTTCAACTTCCATAATAAGCTCACCACATGCACGGGGATCCCTAAGCATTATGCCCATCTCGCCTAAAAAATGCACAGAATAGCCATCCTTTGCATTAGATCTTACTGTGGATTTATTTTTAGAGTAACCAGTTCCCGGAGCTACAGAACCTGAAGTATTCCAGATAACCATCTCACGGTCCTTACGAACAACCTTAACGATATTAGCTTGACCATCACGTCTACCAAGATCCAAGAATGTCATTCTATAAGATTCCAGTGGTTTACCAGATACCGGATGTAATAAACGATTATAAGTAGTATCATCATACAACGGGAAATGTTTCAATGTCAACTCGATGCCATTTGTCATCTTGTATGTTACAAACTGACCACCTAAAACCAAAGCCTGACCAGAACCACTGATAAACTTCGTATCAATCACGTTCATTGTAGCTGCTTTTTGTTTCAATACACGGTCAAATTCTCTCATACCCATTTCACCAGTCAAAGCAACAAACTTACGTTCGTTAGTACCTAAGATATTGTAAGACAAGTCAAACAAGAAGTCTTCCAACAATTCCGGAGTCAATTCAGTATAGTAACGTCTGTTAGACGGAGCGATCTGTTGCAACAAACCTGCAGGAATGTAAACCGGACGACCATTCGTACCTAACAATGAAGTAGAACCGTCTTTATTTACATTAGACTTAGAGTAAACCATCATTCTCTCACATCTCTTAGACCACTCACGCATTGCCTTCCATTCCTGATAATCAGACCACAAGTAAGAAGTCTTACCAGTTTTAGGATCTTTCAAAGCAATCCAAAGTACTGTAGAATAAGCTGTACCTGTAATATCATAATCCAAGCGAGTCGTAAACAAGAAGTTTCTCATCTTGAAATGAGTATTATAATTCAGGATATCACCCTCTTCACTGTACTCTTCGTAAGCAGAAGCTAAACGAGATACTTGACGACCGGCTAACAAATATTCACCAGGAATATAAGAGTTAGATTGACCATCTGCAATGAAACAAGTATAAACCCATTCATTACCATCTTGATAAGGAGCACCAGAAACACGTACTTGATACTCTCTATTATCAAATTCCAAAATTGCACCAGGACCAAACCATTTGTCCTCTAACCACAACATGATAGGTGTGTTACCCAAACCTGCCATAACTGTGCTAGCATTTGCAGCAGTGATTTCTGTTCCCTGCCATTTTGCAGAGCGAATTGTCACAGCTCTATCGCTATCGATCATTACAGACCATTCGTAGTCTCTTTGGTCAATTGTCATTACATTACCAAGACCACCAGTAATTGCATCCAAAGAAGTGCTATAACCATCATCTTTAGAACCGAATACATAAGAAATAACACGAGTTACTTCATACGGTCTAGTAAGCATTGCATTTGAAATCATATTCTCATCAACAAGATCTGAGAACCATTTACCTCTACCGATCTGTAAATTATTTAAAATTCCGTTATCCATATAAATGTTAGTAATTTATTTTTAATTAAAGTAGTTGTACTGCACGACTAAAAATAGAGTTAGATGAACTTGTATTAATTCTCTTAGTACCTTTACTAACGCCTGTTGATCTGAGACTATTTTTCAGATTTTTAATAGCAGAGCTAGTACCCTGTTTTTTGGCAGCATCTAACAAAGTGTCACCTCGCATTGTAAAATAAGCTGACTCTATTAAATTCTTTACGCTCTTGGAATAGTCTTTTTGGTACTGGGTCTTTCCACTAGCGTCGGCTTTAAATATATAAGCCAATAATTCTTTCTTGTCCTTAGCTGGTATCTTAATACCACGTATACTGTCCAAGGACTTTATTTCACCGACAACGTCATCAAAAAACTTTTGTTGGCGCTGTACCATTTCCTCCTTTTTGATTCTTTGTTGCTCTAATAGCTCTTCTTTCTCTTTTGCAACAATCTCTTGAAGTTCCTCAACCGCATCTCTAGCCTCATCTTCTAATACTCCAGCATCTTCAAATCTTTCGATTTTCTTAGCAATTTGTTTGTCACTGTAACCTTTTCTAGCTAGTAACTCTCTCAATACTATCTTTTGCTCATTTTCATTTTCAATATCAACATTGTCAACATCAATGTCCGGAGTAATAGAGAAATAATCTTCTAATTTACCACCATTACGAACAAATTCATCCAGCTTTGCCACATCTTCGCTTGCATATTCTGGAGTAGATTGTTCTTCGATTACTTCTTTAAAATACTTAACCAATTCTTCTACAGTCTTTGGTTTTTCTTCTTCCTCTTCTTCATCAAAATCCCATTCTAATTCTTCAGCAATTGCATCAAATAAAGCAGATACTTGTTTAGATTCAACCTCATCTTCTTCAGTTTCCTCCTCAGATTCTTTTTCAATCTCTTCTTCAGTCTCCTCTTCTTCAATTTCTTCTTTATCCTTTTTCTTAGAAGCTTTTTTAGATTTCTTAGGCTCTTCTACTTCTTCCTCTTCGATGTCTTCAGTTTCCTCTTCTTCTACTTCTTCCTCTTCTTCTGTCTTCTTGTTCTTAGATCCAGGAGTAGCAGGTCTAGCTTTAACAGACTCTTGTTTCAGTCTCTCTAACTCTTCATCATCAATATCATCATCTTGAGAGATGGTGTTACCAACTTGTTCAGTAAACATATCAGTTATAGCTGTAAATCCAAATAGTGTATCGTTACTATTGTTTTCCATAATTAATTATAATTAGATTGTAATTGTTATTTTTTCTTTCTGCCTTTATGATTCCACTTAGCAGCATTTTGAGCAAATATTGCACGTTTTCTAGTCAATGGGTTTTTACTATGTGTTAATTCTTCAGTACTCTTACCTGTTCTCTTTTTAAGAGCATTAAACTTACCACGATTCTTTTTCTTGATGTATATACCTCCATCTTTATAAGAAGGAATTGGGTATACTGGGTATAAATTTTCCATATTGATTATTCTTTATTTAGTTCATTACCTACAAATCCAGCACCACCTAATGGCATTAAAATTTCCATAGGAATTAATTTATTCAATCTTTCAATATATTCATTTTTGTTTCTATAAAGATTGTATTGATCCTTGATCAATTTATTAGGTGTAGGACTTTTTATATATTCCAAGACCATGCTTTCATCTACTGGGGTACTCCAATTTGTAATCTTACCAGAATCTTTCAATGCTCGTTTTAAGGTTAACATGTGACTCTTCGCCTCAGTAGGATTTAATAAGTATGCTCTATTATTAGCAGCAGAATGCATTCCCATTTTTCTAAGTTCTGCAGACGAATACGTATTATTTGGATTAGCTAAATAATGTAAATAAGGATTTGTAATATATTCACCTCCACCATCAAAATCCACAATCTTTCTAGATCCTGCCAAACCATCTGCTACATGACCTAGTTCATGATTAGCAGTTCCTGACATGTAAGAATCAGGATTAAGAGTTACCTTATAATCCTGCATTACTCTAGATGTATTTCCATCTGGTTCTATTTTGAATTTAGTATTACCAAAAGCATTATTATCCATGGTTCCCCAAGACAAATATTTTCCTCTATTTGTCATATCCCTCATAGCAATATTACTATAAGCACTTTTATAGTTCGTTTTATATGTATTATCTACATAATTTAAAAGCTCATATGTCTCAGAATCTGGAAATACAGCATCACTTATAGATCTACTAATTTCTGTTTCATACTTACTTCGGTTTCTTGCAAGTCTTATGGTTTCACTATTCTCTGCCTCTTCAGAAGGTTTACTAACTTTAGATTTCCCTTTCTTCTTAGTGATTGTTGGAGTAAATGGTTCTGCATACGATTCTGTGGTATACACATCCGTACCTTTTATTGCTCTACCTACTTTCTCCCCAAGGAATCAAGTTCAATACTGCATCCATAGCTGCACCAGCATAATCTCCCTTACCTAAATCTTCAATGAAATTAACTGCATCTTTAATGTATCCAGCTGGAGTAATGTAAGCTTCTGGTTGAACTGTATTAACTGCACCTGATATTTTCCTTTGTCTTTCAAAGTATTCAGGAGTACCGGTTCTATATTCTGGTGGTAAATCTGCTTTGTTTATAGTTTTACCCTTACCATCTTCATACGCAGGAATGGAATCAAATTGTTGCTTGATATCAAGATACGTAGCATCAGGGTTATTCACCCTGACACTATCGTATATTTGTTTTCTCTCTTTAAGAGATAAATCTTTCCATTTCATACTAGTAATATTTACTTACCTGTCTTACCTGGTTTACCTTTTCCGCCCTTTTTAGAGCCTCCTTTACATCCCATAATTAGTTCTCCTATTTTTTAGATTTAGATTCACCAACTACTTTATTTTTTAAAGCAGTCTTTGCTTTTAATTGTTCTCTCTTATAAGCTGCATCATCTTTCATCTTCTGCAACCTCTTAGCCTCTTGCAATTTTCTATTCTCAAGAGCTATTTTCTCTTTTTCAATTGTAGCTTTTAACTTGTCAGCTTTTTCTTGTGCAGCAATTTTGCGCTTTTCAAGTTCTTTCTTATTTTCTTCAGCTCTAGCTTTATTAGCTAAATCCATTTGTTTGCTCATAGCATCAGATACAGCTTTTTGTCTAGCTATTTCTTGATTACCAATCTCAATAGGATCTGGTATACCATTCATATCCTGATCCATATTCTCAGATCCTCTATAAGCATTTAATTGAGCTACAGTAATCTTAGTAGCATTGTCTTGATCAATCTTATATTTAGTAAGATCAAGTTCAGCTTCTTTAAGCATAAGCTCTTCTTCCTTAACTTGATTCTGCATTTCAACAAGCTGTTGCTGTTGTTGATTTTCTTGTTCTTGCATTGCTTGTTGTTGCTCCAATCTGTTGTTTTCTATGTCTTGTAATTTGGATTTGATTACACTTAAATTGTCGCTAGTAAATATTTCAGCAGCATCTAATAATGATGCACCATTTTGCATAGCTGGCTGTACAAGACTCTTAAGTTGTTCAATGGCTTGACTTTCTTTAGTACTATCGGTTACAAAAATATCAAAGTCTTCATATGACCAATTATCATCCATTCTTAAGAATGTTCTAGTACCTTCATCAAATATATAATTTAAGTATTTCTTGTCATCTTTCCATGCAAACTTAGCACTATCTAATAACATTGACAATACGTGCGTTTTAATCTGATTGTGCAACCAAAACCACGGTTCAGTGATATGAGCAGATTGAACTACAGATCTTTCTACATTACCTACTAGCTCATTACTAGAAATAGATCCTTGTCTTTGCTTTGTTACTCCGGACAATTCAGATACCATTTCTTCAATCTTTGCAAGTAATTGAATGTACGTATTAATAGTATTAGACATACTTGCATCAATAGAAGTCCACTGATTGTATGGTGATGGTTTACCACCCTCTCTACCAGGAATGTCCCAACCTTCTTCGTATGGATTGACAAATGCTACGCCAAGTGCCCCTAAGTAATGCATCCACTTATCTACATCTATACCCATACTCTTAGGTATTTGAGTAACATCTATTACAGGTATTTTTCCTTTGTCTCTAGCTATTGCCATTTCAAGACGATACCAGAGTATGATATACATGTATTGTAATGGTTTCATGATAGCAACTAATGATTTAGCTTTAGTATTTGTATTACTATAAGCTGCACCAGTGTATGGTAATTTAGCACTATTTAAATTATCTCCTCTACGGAATTGGTACTCTAATGGTTGCATACCAAAGTAAAGATCATCACCTGCTCTGTATCCTTCCCATACTTCAATAATCCATTTCCATTCAACATTGATCTCTTCACCAGTAGGTTTATAATATTCATCTACCTGTATTTCATCTGGCATACCTGTCTCAGGATCTATTATTGTAACAAATCCTATCTTTTTAAGTGATTTCCAGCATACATGATAAACTACAATGTTATCTGGATCTCCATAAGGATTATGATCTGGTAATTTATTATATGATTTTAAGTTATAATGAACAAAATCATCTACTGGACTTTTGTCTGGACCAAATCCAGATGTAGGTTTTTGATCTACTATTTCTAACAATTCATTTAATTGCTTTTCATCCAGTTTATCATAAAACTGATCATATATTTGGCTCCATGACATTAATGATCTATAACAACACCAAGATGCATCGTGAATGAATTCAATTCCTTCTTCTGCAGGATATTTAAAATCTTTAGGATTAATTCTTTTAATAACTGGTTCGCCATTTCTAATTCCTATGTAATACTCTTCAAGTCCTGCAACAAGTGCATCTTTAAAGCCTTTCATAAATTCATGAGAAATGTTTTCTTTCTTAAGTAAGAATAATAAGCTTTGATATGCTGTTGTTTCTGCTGCATCTTTGTAATCCTTTGTTAAATACTTTTGTATTTGTTCTGGTGTTTGAATTTCGCCTGTTTGTAATCCTTCTTGGAATCTAGCTTGATCTTCTGGACTTAACTTAGCAAGCATGGCAGCTTGCATATAATTTAATAACATCTGTTTAGCCTTATCCTGTACTTCACTACTAGCAATATCACTAGTACGACACACTCTAAAGTTAAATGGACGTTTTGTTTCTTCACCTAATAGTAAGTCTACTTTTGGACGTATGATATTATAATCCTGTGCCATTGCTGGAAAGCCATCATCTTGATTGAAAGGATTTGTAACATACTTTAGGTCTTTTTCATTGTATATACTATTATATAAATCATAATAGCTTTGCATTTCTTCTTCATCAGGTATACTTTCGGACGAAGCTATGCCAGATATTCCAATAATGTAATCCACGCAGTCTTTTCGCCATTCTTCGGTTTTTTTACTGAGTGGTAGTCTTTGGATAGGAAATGAGTTGACTGTTCTTTCCATATTAATTAGTAAACATAAATGTGGTTGTGTTATTATTTAAAGGCGTGAATGTAAATGAATCATCTGTATTTTTAAACAACGGTTTATCAAACAATCTCATTTTCTTTTCAACATCCTCTTTCTTCTTTACTTGTATATTATACAATTGTTCTCTATAGACCATTACCTGCATAAATGCCATAACCCTATCAAAGTTTCCTTTGTCATTATATTGAATAAGTTCTTCAAGGAATGGTTCAGATAGTACAGTATTTAAACCTAATTGCTTTTGATCTCTAAGTTCTTCCAGCCATTCTTTGATCTTACCTTCTCCCCAAAGTTTGATCTCTCTATTCATATGACATCCTTTTCGTCTATTTACTGTAGAATTATTAACAATATCTTTAATAATGTCTGGTTGATCAGCAAGTAAATGACTACAATGTTTGTTATTGAAATAAGTAAATAAACCAGTGTTCTGGTTTTCTACCATTGCTTTTGCATTATAGTAAATAAGTAACTTACGAACATTTTCATAAAACTCTTCAGCAGTTTTTGGCCTACCTGTATATTCTGCTACAATGATATCTGAATATGATTCAAAGTCTTGAAAACGTTTATATATAAAACAAGAACCTAATGAATTAGTACCTGATTGATCGTGATCATATGGGTCAATACCAGCTATATATAAACCAAATGGTGCATCTTTAACTGGGTGTTCCCATATAACTATTTTACCAGTAGGATCAGAATTCTTTGGTAATGGGAATTCGATTATGTCTCCTGTTTTCTGTATATTCCAAATTATCTCTCCATTAACTAGAGTAAGAGTACCTACTTGTTTATGATTCTGTAACTTAGTGTTAGTTCTTATCCTTGCTAATTGTTTTTGTAATTCTTTCTTTGGAAATATGTTACCAGATAATTCAGTAAATGCTTCTGCAGGAGATTCAGAGTGTTCTGCTACGTATCTATCTATTTGTTGAGAACTAGTGGCTTCTTTTAACTCTTCTTCACGTAAATTTAAAATAAACTGCCTTGCTTTATCATGAAGAGTGTTACCATCTTCATCCATGTACAATCGTTTACCTTTTTCATCACGTATATCCAAATTAGTATGTTGAGGTATAAAGAACCCACATTCTTTACTCTGGATACCATCGTCCCATATATTCTCAAAACCTATACAGTTATATGATTTAGGATTATAAAATGCTTCACGTAATGTCATTACTGCAGGACCTTCATCACCACCAGTACCAAACATAATCATCAGACCAAAGGCAACACCATCTTGTTCTACAGATGGTCTAGCAATTTGCCATGCAGCTTTAAGCTCAGGGAAAGTACCTGCCTCTTCCCAAAGTATTAACATACCTGCTTTACCACGTACAGCATCTGGGTTATCTTTCAATGATACACCTATTATCTCTGATTTATAACCAACTTCAATTTTATTACCAAAATTATCAGTTACAATCATAGAAGCTCTACGACGCATGCTAGTATTTACAGCTTGTCGTTTCTTACCCCATGCTGTATTTTCATCTATGAAGTCCATATAATCCCAAGCCTTAGTAAGGATACCATCATCAGTAAGATACTGTTTATTTGATGCATATACATAAGACTTAGAACCAGGTATCAAAAAGAAATTACGACAAAGCATAGAACCACCTTTATAGGAATAACCTTTACGTCTAGCTTTTGCCACACACAAGTGTTTACCTTGATCTTGTGCACTTTCAATAGCTTGAAAATAGTAGTAATCATAATCATAAAAGTCTGGAAATGCTAATTCTCTTACTTTGATTAACTCTTCTTGCCCTTGTTTATTCTTTTTATTTTTATATACAATTCTTTGAATTGGGCAATAGTTTAAATAAAAATAGTTATACCCAGTGATGTAGTCCCCATCATCTGCAGTATAACCATTAATGCATCTATCGGCCTCTGTTTCCCAAAAATTGAAATACTCTGATGTACCTTTGGGATATGAACAATAAGACCCCGACTCTATATAAGCTAGAGCCGAGGTTCTGAATTTATTAGAATTTTTGATTTTCTTTGTGAAATCAATCATAAATTACTTTCTTCGTTTAAACAGGTTCTTAATTTTCTGCCATAAACTAGTTTTAGTAGTGTGATTATTTTCTGTTTTTTCATCCATGTGTGATATAGCATAAGCAGCAGCTTCAGCCAAATCTCTTTCTTGCTCTGCTTTCATGTTGTTATATACTTCAGTAAAATCAAAAATAATCATTGTCGGTTTAGTATTCTTTTTACTAGTTTTAGTCTTAGCCATAATTGCAATTTCTTTAAGCCCTTAACGGGCAGGTTTTTATAATGTCTTTTATTGTGTCGTATTTTCTACAACTTCTTTTTTGGTAATTCAAATGGGTTCATTTCTCCACCGCCTCTAACTTTGCTATTCTTAATCTCTTCTGCTCTTACTTGAGATTTAAGTTTCACAATTGATTCTATTACTCCAGCCATATTCTTAGCACCATCTGTAAGCTTTTTAATAGAATCTAAATCCATTTCGTCATCTTTAGATAAGTGATAGTATTTAGCAGCACCTTCAAGTTTCAATAGTAATCCATCTAACATATACTCAAGTAAGGAGTATGTTCTACTTTTCCAACTATCTTCTGCTTGTGTTACTATCTCTGGTAATTCATAGTTTTCATCTCCAAATAACTCCTTTTTTAATGTAGGTTCTATTAGATCTCTTTCCATAGTCTCTACATAAGGAGAATCATATTTGTTTTTAAGTACTATGTACCATAAGTATTTTGTTGCTAAATCTTTATCTTTAAATGAATCCCAAAGTTTTTTAAATGGTGGAATGGCCAACATGTCTGGATGTATGACCACTTGTCCACCAACTATATCTGCTAAATTCATCTTTAAGCTTCCTTAACACAAGCTTCGCAACAATTGCAATCCTTCATATTACGATTTTGCTCGTATTCTTTATTCAATTTATAATTATTATAAAAATCTTCATTTCTTATAATAACAAAATCTCTAACTTTTCTTCTATCTTTAACCGGTACTTCTTTTTCTCTATAACCAGCATAGAGAACCAAGATTACATCACCAGCTTTTACATCATATTCTTTTTCATTAGCTACAAATGTACCATCTTCCTCAATTACCCAAGCCCAATCAATATTTAAGTAATGATTACTAATAGTATCAAAATTCTTAATATCGTTATCCTTCATTGTTAACAATGAGCTGCCACCTGTATAAATATACGTATTCATATTAATCTAAATTTATTTTAATGTATCTGTTTTTATAATGTCTATTCAATGCATCTACTGCTTCTTGTTTAGTATAAAATGCATTAACATACTCTGGATTTTTACTGTACTGATTGATTATCTCCTTCAGTTGCTCCGCTTTCTCGTCCCTGTTCTGCATTCTCATTTTCTTCTTTTTTATCAGTTGAACCAAATCCACCACCACGATCTTCGCCTGCTAATTCCTCTACAATTACAGGCTCCATCTTCGGATAAGGCATTACTACTAACTGAGCAATCTTTTCACCTGGTTGATAGATTGTAGGAAGAGCATCTGTAGTAATCTTGAATTTAACAAGAATCTCACCTTTATAGTCACAATCTATAATACCTACTGCATTACACATTGACATAGATCTCTGAGAAATAGATGATCTCATAAAGATCAAACCCATATGACCTTCAGGAATCTCTACTGACAAACCTGTATGATATACTAATACTAACTTACCGCTCTTATCAAATTCCTGAGTAAAGGAAATTGCTGTTAAATCTAAACCAGCATCATTAGGGTTAGCATAACTAGGTAATACTGCGTCTTCTTGTAATTTCTTAAATTTTAATTCCATATTATTTTCTTACTATATTGTGTCCTAATATTATTTCTGTTGCTTGTGCTGCTAAATTTGCAGCATAATCTTCAAGGAATTGACTACGATTTGTGTCTTGTAAGATCTGCCTCAGATACAGTAGTATCACTTGTTGATTCAGTAGTATCTTGTCCAGTTTTTCTTCTGTGTTCATTCCTTTTTTGAATTCTTGCATTTCTAGTACCATAATTAGCATTGTATTTAGCAGTACACCATTCTAGATTCAATAATTTGTTATTAGTTTTATCTTCATCTATATGGTTTACCTGTTCTCCAATACATTCTGAAAATGTTGATAATACTAATCTATGTACTTTTACTTTGTAATTCCTTTTATTCTTTTGTAATGATACAGTTAGATATCCGTTGTGATCTAGCCGTTGAACTAGAATTTTTCCAATCGTTTTATGTAGACGTCCGTTAGAATGTTCTATTATTCTATCTTTTGATCGTACTTTACCAAAATTAGATACTTCATAATCTGGAAAATTGTATGCGGTTCTCCATATTTCTACGGTCATATCCTTCATAGAGTGCTTAGAAAGATATAGAAGAGCAATGCTATTCCAACATACTTGCGCAAGATGGTGGCAACCTGTTTCTGGATCTATTTCATTTCCTTTTTCGAATTCCCACAGATGACGCAACAAAGCCGCTTTGTATCTTTGATAACCGTTCTCTAAATTCTGCCATGTATTTTCTCCATACTTCTTAGCTCCTTCTGTATATACTCTGGCAATATCTTCGAGACAATCAAGAGGCATTAATTCCCATCTTGTTTTGTCATCTTTCTTATCATTCTTTTTTCCTTCCTTTTGCATTCTATAAAATCTTCAAGTTGTTCCACACACCAAGTAACTAAATAAGCATATTGTTCATTTCCTTCATTATATCCTTCTGCATTCATTGATAAATAATCATATACAGCATCTGCATAATGGATTGATTCATGAGCTAAAGTAGAACAATGTAAATCATCTAGTACTATTAATATACCAACAGCTCTAGAATATTTCTCTCTGACCAAGAACGTAGCTCCCATTACACTACTTAGTTTGGGACGATCTCTTTCTGGTTCATCATTTCTAAGTTCTTTGGTAGTAAGAAAGAAATCAAAAAAAATCACAAGCATCTTCCCAATCATCCAGAGTAGTAACATAAAGATTTACAGGATATAGATTTTGATATAAAAAAGCTTTAGTTGTTTTGTTTTTCATTCTCTCTGGTTTTTTCATACTTTCTTTTTGGTTTGATTTTGAATAAATACCCAAACATTATTGTTTTAGTATCTTCATCATTTGAAATAACTCTATTTGCAAATTTAAACGGGTGATTACAAATTACTTCTACTACTTGATGTGGAATATTATATTTATTTGCTAATTGTATATAGATATTAGAAGTTTTTTCCTTTTGAATCATATACTATTCTATAGTATTTATTTTTAAGCAAACCATCGATTGTAAATGATTCTACGTCTATTGTAGAAGGTCTAATTATATTTATCACACTAAACACATCCTTTGTGTCGTTGTTCATCATAACGTGTTCTACTACTTCTAACTTAAGAGCTTTTTCTTCCTTTTTACTATATGGTTTGATAGGTTCTAAAATTATATATCTATCTTTTTCTTTTACTTTGATGTTCGTGGTTTCTACAAACATAGAAGAATTTCCAAAGTAAAGAGTATACTTATTAAATGGTAATTCTTTTCTCATTAATTTATTCCACCAACATTTTAGTAAACCATATTTCTTATAGATAAGAATGGAACCTGTTTTTATATCTAAACATTTCATTTTATTCTCAGTATTATCGTTAGTTGCAAACGATCTCCAATAACAACTGGTATCAGAGCCTTATTTACGCTAAGTTCGTCTTCAGCAGGTCCAGCTATCAAAATGCCCTTCTCTTTGAAAGACTTAATGTATCTACTTAGGTTATCCTTAGTAATACCTAAATTCTCAATGATATATTTTCTATTATATCTGTTTGCTACATTCTTATTTGTATTAGGTTCCTTAACGTATTCCATATCCATTTTAATAAGTGTAGCCATTAATTCAAGTTCCCTATCAGTTAACCTAAGTATTCCATTAAGCGCTTGTAAAAACTCTGGTATCAATTCTTCATTTGATACGGTTTTTACTAGTTTATTCATTTATGATTGCCTCGAGTTTATTTAACAATTTCATCATATTGAAATATACAGTATCATGCTCTACTTTCACACAAGTTTGAATTTTACCTTCCTGATACTTTTTCTCAATATTGTTCTTACGTTGATTGTAAGTATTCTTCAATTGAGCAATAATAGTACGAATCTGTCTGATTTTCTTCTCATCATTAGATTCAACAGTAACATTTTCAATTGGCTCAACTAAACCACTTTTAGCATATTCCTCAATCATATCACATGATACAGCTACGTTTACTTGGGAATAATAATTTTGTGAGTCAGAAGATTTCTCATCAGAGAACGTATACATATCATTATCCAAAGTAAGGATATCACCTGATTTTAATACACCAAAAGGTTTAATAACTTTATATTCTGTAATCATAATTATTTAATGATATTTATTATTTGTTTCATTTTATCTTCTCCAATTTTTCTTGAAGAAATCGTAGTTTCTATACCTAATCCTGAACAAGGATCTTTCCAAGCTTTACATACTTTGCAGTATTCTTTGCTTTTCCGTTTAGCATCAAATGGGCATTTTTCCCTGACTGTTGTAATAGTAACTCGGTAATCTGACATAGTATTTATTTTTTAATAGTTCCAAGTGCTAATTTAATCCACTTGTTTACGTCAAAATCAGGATCTTTTTCAGATATGATTCTGCAATTGTTTGAAGAATCACATACTTCGTATTGTTTGGGTTGGGTTACTAAACCCATGAGACTAATTGCTTCATTCTTAGATAATGTTAATTCTGTAGCATTTTTCATAGAAGGATTATTAACGTCTTCTGGAACAAATACCTTAACTGTACCATCATCTTGTATTTGAATGAACTTTGAGTACTCACCCAACATGTTATTTATCATTTCTTTAATCATATTCACATAACGCAAATATTCAAAAAAAGTTGCATATTTTATACAATAAAAAAGGGGTTAACTTTATGCTAACCCCTAGTACATCCAACTACAACCACGATTAATTAAGACTACGCTTAGTCTTTAAAATATTTTTCTCCTTTTACAAAGGCTACTACATTATAAGGATTTACTAATTGACTATCTTTAAACAAATCAAAATCAATCGATGCTTTCCTAGGATATGCTACCACATCACCTACTTCAGGATGATTGTTCTCATCTTGCCACTGATATCCAGATGGCAGACGTAATACAATACCTTTTCTGAACGTAGTTAATACCTTTTCTTTAACTGTTTCGGTATCATTGATATCATAACCATTTTCGTCCTTTTTACCAGTCTCTACTGGCTTAATAATTTCTTTCTCTACGTATTCATCCTCTAAGGGCTTAACTATCATATCCTTAGTAGGGATATACACTAAACCGTCTATAACGGTCTTTAATATGTCCTGTTGATTTTCCATACTGGCTAAACGTACTTAATTAATTTTTGTTCTATTACTCTGAAATTTTTCTTAGAATGTGACCACCAGCACTACAACAAATACCTTGTGCAACATTATTTAGACACCCACTAAAGTTTTCAAATTGTCTAAAATAACACCCTCTGCATCCATCATATGCTCTGATTATTTTAAAATCATCACCATTTATGTTAACAACTCCTTGTCTAATCATTTCTAAGTATCTTGGCTCATTCATCATGATATAGTTTGATAATATTATATTATATACTGCAGTTATCTAGAGTAAGAGTAATGGTTTATATTACTACTAATTGCATTTTAAACTACTACTATATCCTACTCTGGATGTAGGAACGTATTATAATCTAATTTTGTTCCATTTTCTTTAATAATAAATTTTTATTTTAGAGTAAAGCTATCGTGAGTACCATTTTTATTCTTACAGAATAACTCACAATTTACCAAGTACTCATCCATAAAATCATTTTCTGAATCTATTTCAATGTCTACTTCTATGAGATCACCATTTTCATATATTTTCTGATAAGTTCTATAGTTCCAATTACCATTCCAATGGTCTTTTATATTAATAAAACCATGTTCTTCTAGCCATTCACAATGTGTCATTTTAACATTATTTATGATTATTTAACATATCTACGAGAGTTTCGTAGTTAATTCATTAACTTGTTGCCTTAATTCATTTACAAATCTAGTAGCTCCTTTAGGTCCAGTATACCCTAAACCTGGTATTTTATATACATGATCACCAATACTATCTATACCATACGCATTATTATCTTTACTTAGGATAGCTTCTACCTCTTTAACTGTTAATTCTTTTAACATAATTTAACTATTTTTAACGTATCTTATAACCTAAAAGTGTTAATAATTCATAAAATTTGTTAATATCCCTAAAGTAAAGTGAATATGAAATCATCATATGAGCCATACCTTCCTCCATAGGATTCATTAACCTAAGATCTGATACTTTCAAAGCTTTAGTACCATCAGCGCAATCCCATTCACTTACTCTAGCTCTTAATAGCTCAAAATCACTAAACTCGTAGTAAAGCTGGTTGTCTCTGATTTCAAATCCTTTATCTTTTAGTTCTTGTTCAAATATCATATTGCTGTTATTTAAATTCTAATTAGAGAACGAAAATGAATAATAAGTGTTGTAAAAATTTTTTATAAAAAATATTTTTGGGGGTATTAGTGAGAACGGGAACCAAAATAAAATATTATAAAAATTTTGATAGTGTGCAATTGAGAGTGAGGACCAGTACAATATCAAGTCCCCTCTCCTAACAAGTAGGGGAAATCCCCCGTCAAAGAGTTAATGTGTTAATAAAACCTTATGGTGTATAGGTAACCGTAAAATGATATGGATTTGTCTATCAAGGATAAAGACGTAAAGAACTACGAACTTACGAAAGTAGAGGTAAAAACCTCCAAAGACGGCAAAGCACGCTATGCAGTGTGCGAGTTCAGACAAGCAGGTCTAAGAAAGGTGCTGCAAGAGCAAACTAGACCTGTTGTGATGCAGTTAATGGCTGCATATGGTAGTACTAAGGAACATGAAGATGAATACTTCAAGGCAATAGAGGAAACTATTGGTGAAGTTTTTCCCATCTGTCGTGTTGAAGTAACAGGCTTTCCTGACTTTATTCGTAAGGACAATGATGGTAAAATCATCACTGAGACTAAGGAAAGAGACGGTAAGCAAGTAAAAGTAGCTTCCATCTATAACTCTGTCTTCATCTATACACTGTGTACTGACGAAGGTGAATGTATCAAGTCTGATGCAAGTCTCATCAAGCGTGGTGAGAACTTGTTCACCAACTCCAAACGTATTATTACTATGGAGGACTACAAGATACAGAAAGAGAAGGCTAAGGCAGCTAAAGAAGCAGCTAAGGCAGCTGAGGAGAAGAAGTCTAATCCGTTGTTAGAGGCTGAGGAAATAGACGACGATGAGTTGTAATGAGTAAGTGGGAGGGAATGGTAAACACCATTCTCTCTCCCCTCATTTTCTCTCTTTTTCACAACAAACCCATTAGTAATTTATATAATATATAGCGAAATTCAAAAAACTAATAACCTTCCAAGACATTGAGGACACCAGTTTCTTATTCGCAGAGTTAGGACAATAAACCAGTGGCGTGCTAAAGATATTCGTCAAGCACTGAAATTACCCGCCAAGTAATAATAAGTTTTAGGGAGTAAATTGTCTTAACAAGGCTATAAAATAGCCTACCTTGCCATGTAGTAATACTGTATTATCTAAGTATAGTACAGAACTACATGGTTTAATTTAATTATTAATCAATAAAATTATATATTATGATAGCAGTAGTGAAGTGCTATAAGCACAACATAAAACCATTAGTAGTAGAGGTGTTTGAAGGTCATGATGAACAAACACAAAAAGATGCTAATGAGTTAGCATCTATCCTAAGTAGGAAGAATAAGTATGAGTATAAAGTACTTATTGACCTTTCTTGTGTTGCAGTTATAAATGATTCAAAAACAGAAGCAAATGAGTAACGGAACAAAAGCAACAATAGGATTTTACATAATGTCATGTTTATACCTATTATCAATAGGATTAGATCCAAAAGCGAAATTCTCAGCAATATTAGATATGATATTAGAATGGTCATTAGCTTATTGGATATTTGTTGGAATATGTTTTTTAGCAATAAACTCATTTAATAAATAAGAATCTATGAGCAAGAGAAAATATCACAAATCAAATTGTGATGCTACAGTTAGGGCAATAGTCGAAGATGCACTAGGACGTAAAGTTATCCTAGTTGGAAAGCACGCTTTTGAGTGGTCTATTATTCTCGAAAAAGAAGGAAAATTAGTAATAACTACCTTTCCTAATAGAGAAAAAGCAGTAGATACATTTAACAATAAATATAGAAGAAAATGAAAGCACTCAATTATATTCTATTTGGTATACTATTGTTAGTATTATTATTTTATATAGTAATGACAATAAGTCAGCCACGTTATGCAGTAACTAATATATTACTGTACATAATACCAACTTTAATTGGTATCTATTTTGGTGTCAAGGTTATTAAACATGAATAACAAACCACCCAGTGTATGAAGTGATACACAACTTTCTTTTTAATTTAATATAATGCAGCCGAAGTTAGTGACAAGCCTAATTAAGAATGCAGAGTCATATTAAAATTTCAATATATGAGAAAGGTAATATCATTCATTTGGTTAGTATTAAGAATACTTATCTATATGATAATATTATTAATACTGTTGGACGATCCCATCCTATATCCAATATGTGTGATATTATTTGCATATATTGAATTTAAGGATAAAGTAAATGTTAGTGTTTTTCATGGTATTTTAGATGATGTTAGAAAAGAATTAAAGTAACAACATTCTTTTGGTTAAAATGTAAGACACATATCTGTTGTGAAACACGTGTGTGTCATTTAAAAGATTTTTATAAACAATTATTATAGCCTTCTAAAAACAACGAAGTCACGACAGAACTGTTGTATGCCTATTGTGAAATACGCATACAATTCCCTAGAGTAAAGACAACCTCATCGAGACTAACTACACTACTTCATACGCATTCTGATTAATACACAAGTTAGCGGTTCTAGGGTCTAGTAGGTTTAAATTGCCGGGCTGAACGAATGCCAACGGCTACCGAAGCTAATGTCTTTAAATCTGAATCATTAATACTTAATAATATGATAAGAATAATAATTCAGAAAAAAAAGAGTCGTAGTATATCTCTATATAAGAGAATTGTGACTCTTAAAAAAGAGCTTAATTTAAGTTGGCTTGATGCAATTAAGTTAGCTTATAAATTAAGTAGAGGGTACGGTGTAGTAATCAATACTGCTATCGCATCCAAGCAACAGTGTATGTACGGATATATGGATAATCTCCATAATCAGTTACATCGTGTATTTGATGCAAATTGGAAACAAGATGTAGAAACTGTTGCTATGCAAATACCCAAAAAAGACTTCGATCTATTTAAAATAAGTGGAGGTTATAGGGTATATATTGCAACAAAACCCGGTTATATAGATCACTTCTTACAGATCTATCCATAATCAGGTAAGGGAGATTTATTTCTCTCTTTTAAAAATGACAAACTTGTTGAATTATAGAACTCTATTCATGTATCTGTTGTGAAACACATACTGATTAAATTGAAATCCTAAGTAGATACATGTAACAGCTTGGCGGCGTTAGTGGCTTATGGTCTACTTAGGATTATTTATGAAAACTATTAACATTAAATATAATCAATATGGCAACAAAAATTAAATTCAATTTTAAAAAAGCGAAATTTAAAATAGCTTGGTTGAAAGCATTAAAGGTAATTTTTGGTCTTGAATTACAAACAGCTAAAATTGCTGTAGATTCTGGAGAATTTTACTACACACTCAGAGATAATGAAACTTATGAAGCTATTTGTATTAAAGTAGCAGAAGTATGTGGAACTATAGGTGAATCCTTTTTCTCAGAAGAAGAAATCAAAAATGTGATGTCTGTTGTAGAACCACAAATAGAATCACAAAGTACAAAAAATATAAATACTACAAATAATTCTCGTAATATACAAGAAATTACTCCAAATGTAGTAAAAGTGGGTTCAGTATATATTCTTACTGAAGAAGAATACAACCATCTTTGTAAATGTCGTGGTTTATTAATGGATATGTTAGGTACATATAAACAATTTCTACAAGCTTATGAATCCTTTAAATAAATCTTCATTAAAATGTCTTTTATATGTGTTACTACTATTGGCAGTAATAGTTGGGGGTATCTACACCATAGCTATTACAGGAGAGTTAATAATAACCTCATTAGGTATGGGTGTTATACTAGGTTTGTTCTTTATTTTAATTAATAAAGAATCTCAAAGAATAGAAAAGTATTTATACGAGGAAGAACAAAAACAACAAGATTAAAAAGGCAATATTGCACAGTTTTATTAATAAATCAATTATTTCTATGAACAAGTTTCGAGACGTAGCCATTGGGCTACTTTGCATCGTACTATTGGGAGGAATCCTATGGTATGGGTACGATAAGTACCATGGTACAGAAGCTAAAGAAGCTTCAGAATCAACTAAAAATGGGGTTATTATTCCTACTTTGGAAGAAAGACTTAACGATTGGAATGTTGAAAAGCATGACATGGAATTGTACAATTTATGTATGGAACTTCCAGAACAAATTGTACGTACCATTCTTAATAGAATAGGTACAACTGCAACGTATGAAGAGATTGCTGAAGAGTATCTCCGTAATACAAACTATTATATTAGTATGCAGTTAAAAGAAGTTATGCCGGGAATAACAGGTCCAGATGCTAAGAATGCTAAAGTGGAAATAAAGACTGAAGTAAGTAGGCCGGAAAAAGAAAGTGAGAAAGCTGTCAAAGTACCAATTACGGTAATAGATAGTATTAAATGATCATGATTGCAATAACTTTTTTGAATTTCTGACTTATAATTCATTTATATGCATTGCCTGTGAAGGTAGTGCATATTTTTCATTAGATCATCAGAAGATGACAAGCATGTGGGGCGTAAGTAGTATTTTTATGCAGGAGAAGAAGAATGGCAATTGTTCTAATTAGTACTGATAATTGCAAATACTATGATCGTGCGGACGTTAAAATCATGCCGTTAATAAGAATTGTACTGGCAATACAATTCTGCTACAACGTAAAATATGTTAGATAGCCAATTATAAGAAGTTTTATGTAAGAGTTTTTTAATATTTATTTTGCAGACGTAAAACTTCACGATGACACTTGTTATTAGTTACTCATAGTACAATATGAGTTGTTGTTAATCAACAATCGTTCAATCAAAACTATCTCTGTAGTTGTACATACAGAGACGTCATTAAAAGTTATAACTTAAAATTTATCAAAAATGAAACAGTTACATCTTATTGGAACTACAGGAAATAATTTATGTCTTGTACAGATTCCAACTTCTTGGTCCCAACAAGAAGCAAAAGAAATGCTTGAAAGAGCACTTCTTGTTTTCATGCAGGAAAAAGATAATCCAGAATTTCTTTCTTCATTAAATGAAGAAGAACTGAAACATCAATTTCCTAAATTCGATTCTAAGTTAATCGAGCAAGTTTCTATTTTACTTCAGAATGTAGGTACACCAATATCTACAGGAGGAGGTCTTACATGGCAAGTAGAAGTACAGAATTACTTATTACGTAATCCTACTTTTACTAGAGACTTAGTTCTCTTATTTAACAATCCTCTCAAAAAAGAGGAAAAAGAGTATCTTTGTATTAACTACATTGAGGCATTACCTGAAATTGTTAAAGTTTTTAAGAGCTATGTCTAAAACATGGAAAGAAAGTAAAGCAGTAAAACAAGGACGTTCTGAAAAAGGACGTCCTAAGCCTAAAATGGAACCCTACAAAAAGGGTACTAAGAATAAAAAAGAAATTTATTGATTACTCGCCAGTTATCATATAATTTAATTTTTTATTAATATGGTGGTTATCCCCGAATCGTGAATAAGCCCAGAGTCCTACAGCAAATCAAAGCTATGTGAAGATGCATAGTACGCTAATAAAGTAAAGGGGGCAGCATATGATAAGAAAACAAAGACTATGCCACGATTCATTATTTAAAAGTATGGAAACAAAAAATGTTATAGAACTTTCTGCATTTAGTAAATCTTTATCAAAGAAAATTACGTACTTAAACCATGAAGAACGTATACTAATTGATATAGAACAAATTGCTGCAATAACTCCATCTTCAGAAAGAGAGGATTTACCCAAGAAAATAGGTTTATCTTCTTGTAATAATAATGAAGTAAAGGAAGAATTGTATACTTGTGTATTACTTAAATGCGGTTTTAGTATAAGAGTAATTGAATCAGTAGGAGAAGTATATAGTAAAATAATACAAAGAACGTATAGTTCTACTATCTAGTAATAAAAATCAATTTTATTTAAAATGCGAAGCAGAAGAAAAATGGAGACTGTACGTATTCGCAAGGCGAATGCTACAATCGAAAAAGAAAAAGTAGTGTGTTTTGCACAGGATAGAGACGTAAGTACTCGCATGCTTGCAATACTATCCGTAAGTAAAACAAAATCTGGAGTAATGAAAGAGATAAAAGGTGCTGATGGAAAAGTCCAACAAATACTTTGTCCTGAAATTACTCGCTACAAAGTTATTTGTGGCTCCAATGGAAAAGTTGGAACAAGATTCAATACAGTAATAATACCAAAAGAACAAAAAGGTAGAGTTATTGTAAAAGAAACAATTGATAATGGGTCCGTAGGACGTAAATTAACAGACAAAGAGTTTGTTGAGTTATATCCGAAACAATGTAACATCTTTAAAGAAATATTTAAAGAGGAATACAAAGCATTAACTAAAAAATAAAAGTATGAAAATGAGAAGTATATCCAATGATGAGTATGTCTTTGGATCTCCAGTAAGAGATGGTCCAAAGGAGGACGAAGTTAAAAGGAGAAAATCTATAGCTAAGAAAATGATAAAAGAAGCAATAGATCACAATCCACCTTTTAAAGACTTCTTAGAAGCAAACCATTTATATGGTAAATATGTTAGTTCTGCGGTAAAATGTTGTACAGAAATTAAAAACTCTTTTAGAGAAGATCCAAGTACTATAGCGTATGCTATTACGTATAGAAAGGATATTCGTAGAATAATCAATGAGACTCTAATTTGGAGTAAAACTAATCAAGGAACAAGTTTCTGGAGCAATGTATATAATATGGCAGAAAATATAGAATAAAAACTTTTTTAAAAATCAATTTTATAAACCATTAAAAATTTTCAAAATTATGGCAGCAGATTTCAATTTAGATGCAAAAATGCAAGAGCAAGAGAACAATCAAGGTAAAGTTAACACTTCCGCAGTAGACAAAGCAAAAGAGAATATTGCTGCAAAGAAGTTAGAACAAGAGACCCGTGAAGTTGAACGTCGTTTATCAAACGCAGAGTCTACAGAAGATCGAGCATTAAAAGAGCTTCGTATGGCTCGTAAAAAAGAAGAAGCTCAAAAAGCATTTTTGACAGCTGTATCTACAGCTAAAACAAAATTTGAGTCCGACGGAGATTATCGTGCATATGATAAAGCCGTTGAGGAAGCCGAAGAGAAGCGTGACAAAGCCGTCAGCGACGCTAAGCGTGCTATCTACGGTGAGGATTATTGGAGATATTAATCCAGTAATTTAACTCCGAAATCAGAGTTGGGAGTGTTCGAGAGGCCTCCCAATCTCTTTCCGTATATTTAGTTCTAGAAAGAGATTAATACCACGATTTAAAATATTCGAATGAATAGTAGAATATGTTTACCTTGAAGTAACAAGGTACTCAAGAGCCTTGAGCCAGAGTGGAAAATTCTGAGCCACTGATCACGTGCCTGAGATCATTACTATCACTTGAAAAGTACGAGCATGTACTGCTGAATCGCTAGAACCTTGAGTCAAGACCTAGTGATAGGCTTACGTAAGTAAGTTAAGTATAGTAATGATATCAAATCACACATAGAATTAGAGCTATATGCCGAAGTTGATGCTTATAATCTTTTGATGATAAGATAAAACTTCAAATTCTGTAGATCTATCAAAGGCATTTTCTATAGTAGTAGAGAGCTACATGCCTAAGACCATTCTTTTTAAGAGATAAACATGTATTATAGGTAAGACATAAGTCGCATTGCGCACTCTTAGAGGAATACACTCGTATAAAAAAGAATTCTTACTATTACTATAGATTTATAAGGTAAAGAGAGAGTGATCTCTCTTTATCTACTATCTTTCATAAAAATGTTTGTTTCAAAATTTATATCATAAGAACTGTGATATATCTTATTAGGTTTATTGGAAACTATTAGGACGAGGCTATCGTATGCCTCCATCTCCACTATACTTTTCAGCTATTATTTTACATAGCTTAAGAGTATCTTCGTGAGACATTGTGTTTTTCATATAATTTATTGCAGTAGATATGAATTGAACATTACCAATTTCATATCCTTTAGAAGAATCTATTCTATCTAAAGACGCAGTATAAATAGGATTATTATGATTTTTAGTATATGTCGCTAACTGTAATTGTAATCCAGTATATGGACAAATACCTTTTTGTTCTTCCCATAATTCTTTTAAATATTCTAAAGTTAAATTAAAGAATTTAAATCTATTTCTTACATTTCTTAAGTAATATCTAAAAGGTGTAAATTCATCTTTACGATTATCTGCAATTAAATATTGAGGATTACCTTTTCTTTTATTTATCTTATTAGAATATTTAATTGCGCAAGATCTAGAACAAAAATTATGTCTTTTTAGTCGTATATTACGATTATATTCTGTAATTGGTTTATCGTATAGTTTTCCACAGTTATCACACGTTAACTGAATTAATTTTCTATTTCGTTTATATTTTAACATAATATTAAGTTTTTTATTATTTAACGAAATAATGTGTGGAAATGTTCTGTTTCGATATTAAATATACGGGGATGAACGGGTTTGACTAGTAGTGAAAGGTAAAATAGGTTCACTTTAAATTTAAATGGCAATACATTTGTCACTGATTACACTGCTCTAGGAGCGGCGTAAATCAACGTGCTAACTACGAAAGTGAGGGAGTCTAGTAGCTTAACTGGATAAAGCCCTGAATTTTATCAGGAGATTGTGGGTTCAAATCCCACCTAGATAACAAAAAATATTAATTATGAGTTATATAGCAGTAGACACATTTGGGGATGAATACATATATTCCTTTAAACCTAAAAGAGTAATATATACTAGTGCATTAGGTGAAAAATGGGGATATTGGCATTCTGAAAAAGGTCATCAAATTGAGGTTCCTAAGGGTACTGCAAAAGCATTATATAATGCAAACTTGATGATTGATTGTAAAATTCCTTTATATAAAAGGAATATGAACTGGGGAGATAATCCGATTCAATTATAATTTTAAAAAGCTTATGGATGAGAAAATAGCTGAAAAAAGATTAGTATCATTTAATAAAGAATGTATACTAGCAGGACCACGGCAAAGTGTCGTTAGTTTCCTTAAAATGTTAATGAACTTAGGAGCTGATGTAACAAAAGCAACATCTGCAAAGAGTTTGATAACTAGTAAATCGAACATTGTATTACTACTTAAGAATGAAGGAAAAAGTAAGAAATTTCCTCAAATCACTGTATTAAGTAGGTCTTGGTGGGATTATTACCACAATCCCAAAAAGCATAGAAGTTCTTATAAAACATACAATATTCCAAAACAATGGAATAAAGTATATAATGAGATACTAAAACTTGAAAACATTCCATTCTTAATTCCTGAGTAATATGAGACTAACATTTTGGATATACTTTGATAATCCCGGTGAAAAGGAGAAATTAAAGAAGATAATGGATGAACCATATGATGATTTTGAAAAGAATCGTCTAATCCAAGAAGAGTTTGGAGTTGATTTGCTTACAGCAAGTCGAGTTATTGACACATATTATAAATCAATTAAGAAATGAAAGCAGGAGTATATATTGTTAAAGACTTATTCAGTGAACAGAAATATATTTTGTCTTTAAATGGTAAGGAACCATTTATAAGAATCACAAATAGTATTTCACTAAGTTCATTTGCTAATGGTCTTATCGAAAGAGATCATAAAATAGTTGAACAGATTTTAGAAGATCCTACTAAATTTGAATTTACTCTTCTATCTAAAGAAATTGAATCAAGTAAAATAGAAGAAAGAAACACAGAATCTAGTAGTACTCAATATACTGATGAACAATATAAAGAATTCATAAGTATAAAGAATATTCAACCAGATGGTAATTTAAATAAAATTGCTGTTACTGCAGATATTCAAGGTAAACTACATATATCTTGGGAAGAAGCAGAAAAATTATTTGATATAATAAATATTCGTTATTTAGAAGACGATAAATGGAAGAAAATAGAGATAAAATCTTCGATCAACGAGGCGAACTCTGTAATACAATAAAAGATCTTTTTAAAAATACTAGCAAATGTGAAAACTTTTTACCAGTATTTAGAGAAGATGAAGGTTATTGTATGGATTGGGGAATAATTGGATCAGAATATGAAAAATATTTTGGTTGGATTAAAACTCCAGATGGGAAATTTTGTTCAGTATGTCCAGATAATATGGATTGGCGTACTTGGATTGAGATAAAAGCAAAAATTAAGAAATGGATTGCTTGGATATCTCAACGTCTTTTTCATCCTAATAAGATGATAGGGAGCAAACATACTACAGACTTAGTAAGACTAAGAATTGCTGTAGCAATGTTAGACAAAATAGAATTACCTAGGATATACTCTGATGAAATATTTGATAACTTAATTCAATGTTATTGGATACGTAAATATGTATATGATACATATTATTATAGATATATATTAGGTATTCCATTTTAGTTTAGAAATAAGGAAGTGTAATAAGATTTGCCTACTTTCAGACGAGATAGCTGTGTCGTCGCAGAGGGCGTTCTAAACAAAGGATTCTAGGGGTTCGACTCCCCTAGTTTCCACTAACTAATGCTTGTTATATGAAAGAAGAAGAAAAAATCTTAATTGAACAAGCAAAACACGGTGATAATAAGGCTTTTAATCAGTTATATGAACGGTATCATAGACTGATAAGATATATTATCTTTGATATAGTCAAAGATGATGAACTTACTCAAGATCTATTGAGTAACACATTTATAAAAGCCTTTAGTAAACTCAGTTCTTATGTAAACCCTATTAGCTTCGAAGCATGGCTTAAGACAATAGCAGTTAATACTACTATTGATCATATAAGAGCCACAAAGGATTTATGTAAGAACTTCAGCATAGATAATGAGACAAATACTATTCAATTAGAGGAAATATCCCTAGATCCCGAGTCAGATATGATTAAAACAGAGAATATTGAACTTCTAAGAATAGCATTATCTTGCCTAAGATCTAAGTATCGAAATTTACTCGAGTTAAGATACTATCAAGGTCTTAGTTACGATCAACTAAGTGTTAAGCTTGGAATTCCTATTGGTACTGTAAAGTCCGATTTGAATAAGGCAAAACGTAGGTTGAGAGAAATTTTTCATAAACTTTCAAAAAATTAACAGAACATGACAACAATGACTTTCATTTCTATGATTGTTGCTTTAATTCTAGTGATTGTAGCAATCGCTAGAGTACAAGGTAGCCCAAAGCTAGGTATTAATTTGATATTGACCCTAGCGTTTGCGATTGTTGTTGGATTTGGCATCCAGAGTAAGACTCGTCATATCGAGCCTAAAAAGGACCAAATAGAAAAGGTCTCTGTAGTAAACCACATGCCCATACAGGCTTTGCAAATCGTTGGAGTGACACCAATGATTACTGCAACAATTGAGTCTGTAAGTAAGGCTTATATGTGGTTTATTAGAGACCAAGGAGACCAACAACAAGGAGAAAATCTTCTAGTTCATACTAGAACCAGAGCGTCACCAGATCACGAGGATTCAAGTTAGCTTACTAACTATTTTCGGGATCATTACTATTTCTATCATTAGTTATTTTAATAATTTAAAACTGTAAAGGACAGTAAACAAATCAATTGAATCATGTCTAAGAAAAATAAAACAACTCAGCAAGCTCCTGTAAAGGATACTGAAGTAAAGGATAACAAGAGTACAAAACAAACTCAAGTAAATAATCCACAAAAACCGAAGGAAGAGAAAAAACCAGAGGTAAAGAAGGAGGAACGGATACAAACTCCACCACCTGTAGATCCTGCAGTAGAAACAGTTGCAACTGAAGAGATTAAGCCGGAGCCAAAGGAAGAAATTCCTTCAAAGATCGACTTAAATAACATTAAGTTACAACCACATCAGAGAATGTCTGGCGATGGTTATGCTCGACTACTAGAAGTAGCTCAGCGACATATAGCCGGTATGAAATCCGGTGAGCCAGCAACGATTAAAATGGAGCAAGCCTTCACATATAATCTTGCTTGGGGTATGACTAAGGCTTCTATTCAGGCTCGTGAAGAAAAGCTTGAATTAGGTCTTGCAGTTCCAAATGATGACGTCATTGTTCAAGATGTTATTAATACATTTAATAATATTGGTGTTACAATGCTTCCTCATCATGTATCTGATGATGGTAAGCAAATGACCTTATCATTCAAGGACATTGCTCCAGAAACAGAGAAAGAAGCTAAAGAGGAAATTAAACAAGAGAAAAAAGCTCCTGTAGTTCCTGAGTTAGATGCTTCAAAGTGGAAGGATGAGAATGATGCGAAGAATGGATTGTCTTATATCTTATCGCAGCAAAATTCCCCTTTTCCCAATCGTTTCAGCGAAGCCTTGATGAAAGTACGGTTATACCGACAGAATCAAGAATCCGACGAAGCAAAGAAGGAAACTTGGAACAAGATTGGATTAGGTGCATTATTCGAAGATGCTGTTACCCTGTTAGGTAATAAATCTACGGCGTTAGTACATGGTTTATGTCAAGGAACTGTAAGTTCTTTGATCGCCGATCATAATCCGATTTTTGCTCATTCGACCGTAAAGTATAATCTTCCGGTATTAAGTGAAGAGGAGGTAGTTGATTTGATTAAGGCATTTATTCGTGTTCGTAATGCGGATTCTAAGCAACCAATCGATGATACTACAGCAGTTAAGAACGGAATCCTTGAGCCTACTCGAGATTTCTTCTTACAAGTACCGCAACTAAGTAAATTAGTTATTAATACTGACGATCCTAAATCATATGAAGTAGGACTCGCCAAGAAGATCATGAACAAATTCTATGAAGCTTATAAGACTGAAGTTCCTATGGCAGATCCGAAGTTCATGCTCAATGCAACAAATAAAATGATCGAAATTCGTAACATGTACGTAGACAAGGATGCAGCCTTTGATCTATATACAGAAAGCGAATATCCTAAGGAGACTCCAAAGTCTGAGGAAACTGCAGATCCTAAGAAAGACGAGAAACCGGCGGAAGAGAAGAAGTAAATAACTATAAATCATTATCAAAATGAGTAGACATGGCAATTTACTTACATACGTGTCATTTGCTATTGTAGGTATATTATTATCCTATAATACGAACTTCTTTCAAGTAGAAGAGGTTCGGGCAGACCAAGTAAAACCACTTGACTTGCCCGCATTAAAGTTCGATCCTAAGGGCAATTTGTCCTTAGAGATTGATCTTAATAAAGGTGTTTCCAATGTAAAAAGCGATATGCCGATTGCTAACATTGATGTCACCATTAATCACCCCACGAAAATCGTGGAAAAGGTAGTAAAGAAACCAGTTAAAGAAAGGAAAGAATATGAAACAAAAACTGAATATTTGGAGAAAGTAGTGATGTTTACTCTACCTACTCCTCGCTTTCACGTACCAAATGTTCAGATTCCTAAAAGTGTAGAGAGATGAAAGCAAATAATAATACATTAGATAAATTAGCATTTGTAGGCTTAATTATCTTCTTTATAATGTGTTTACTTTTTGCATGGTGTATAATATAACAGTTAAAGATAAAAGCTGTCGGGTCAAACGACTCCTTACCCGTAATAAGAAGAAGGAAAGTGGTATTGTAGCTGTACACTTAAAAAGCAATAAGACAGCGTGTATTATATTTGGATAAGCCTGATCAGCGAATCGTATAATATAGACAAGGAAGACAGGATACAAGAATATGATAGCGCTAACACGCAATTCAAAAGGTAGTATGATAACTTATTAATGAGTATATCCTTTTACTCTAGAAAAGTTAATAAGAAAATGGAATAGTGTAGATATCAATCCATTCTATAGGTATTGAGAACCGTCTGGTGAATATACTAAGAGAAGACACTTCGATATGCTTACCGATAAAGTAGGGAAACATAGAAGATAAACGATATATGGAGTCTGCTTCAGCAGCTATTAATAATTGTAGGTGACAATGCAATTATTAAGTCTTAGAGTAAAGACAATAGTAAACTTCATTAGAAGTCCGTGGAGGAAACCAATCCTGAAATCAAGAAGGGACTTTAAACAGCAACTGCAACTATCACAAAGGGTGATAGAATTACTCAACAAAGAACTGACTAAGTTCCGGGTAGTGTCCAAAGCTACCTTACTGAATCCACTTTAATTAATTTGGATAGGTTAAATAAATTTGCCATCTTAGTGTTCACTATATTAGTGCTGAAACACCTATATGAAAGAATATAGGGAAAGTATAGTTATGAAGGAGATTAGATATTTAATAGAGGGTGCTATAAGGTGCTACGAATCTGAAGAAAGTAGAATCAATTACTACAGCTTTTATTCTTAGAAGTAAAGGTCAACAGTTGGTGTTATTACTAAAGATTCATATGGCTGAGTGGCTATGATCCATACTGGGAAAGTAGAAATAAATTCGAGACTTATTTTCTATGGATACGTATGACAGATTATCCGGATTAGGTGCCAAACCTATACTTTATAGAACTATTAATATCAACGTGATTGTGTTTACTGCATGAGTTATATCACGATAATAAATGGAAACGCAGAGGTTTGGTGAAGCGTACCAAAACGTTAATCCAAGTTTTAGAACAACTCTTGGCAAGATTGTAATACAGTAACACTGTATGTATCTAAAACAGGTCTGACTTACCTAATACAAAGTTTTTGACGTCGGCTAACAGAGTCCGTCGGTTGATATCCGAGAAACCTGCAAAGTTTAGTATGCTTTCTTTAAAATATATAACGAAAGTAGGGCTTTTGTAAAGTCAATGGGCTAAGTTCAAGTCTATTAACGTAGAGCTACTGAATCCAAAGATTCACCACTGGCCCGAGAGTCATATTTCCTCTTAAACAAAGAATATTAGAGAGTATTAACATGTTTAACACCGTAGGGGCCAAAATCCCGAGTTAAAGTAAATTTGAGGAAGTCCTCGCTAGGAAAAGTCTATCATTTGTAGGATAAGATAAACCATTTTCTGACTGCGTCCTCAACAAGCCAACCGTTATTGCTTCGTGCATGAATACCAGAGTATGATGATAAATCATATGATCGGTATAAAGCGTTTCATTGAAACTTATAAATCTTTAAGAGTGACCGAAAGCGAACTAATACTTATAGACCTATTTGTAAGTAAGAGTAAATGGAAAGTAGGTGAAAGTCCTCAATATTCGAGCTTGTAAAACAGAAAAATCCTCGAAAAGGTCATATGGGCAGTATACTGCATATGAAAGAATAGAGTGGCAACCACTTTAGGGTGAAAAGACTAGAAGTGTTGGGTTTGGTAACGTTCCTAAAACGACCGTATATGTGGAATATTCGATAAAGTAATCCTATGTGGTTTATTATATCTTATCAGTGTGTTTAAGCCAATTTAAGACACACATACTAGTAATAGTATATTTGTATTGACAAAGATATAACGTTTGCTAGAGAAGCCTAGAAATGTATAAGAACTAGTAGCATGTGCATATCCCTATCAATATACAGCGGTAGAAGATAGTAAAAAACGTATTGATCTTGTGACTTATTAATTAATGTCGTAAGATCTCATTAGTCTGATGTTGGGCAAGCGTAAGGGACAGTTAGTCATGACACGAACCTTCATTAGTTAATATGAAAAGTATAATTGGATAATTCTAGAGTAAGACTAGTTCCATAATGCACTAGATGAAAAAGTGTCATTTAAGAAGAGGAAGTATCTACTTAAATGTGTCTCTATGGAGTGCTAGAGTAATAGCAATAGCAGAATTACAGAGTGAAATAGAATCCAACAAGCTTATCAAGTATAAAGAATAATTTCAAGGAGTAGTCATTGAATTGACGTAGGCGATAAGATAACAGGCACCTGGGCAACAACATCCCCTATTTAGGAAATACTCCAGTAAAGAAGTTCTTTTATTTTATTTGAGTTTATTAATCTTTTAAAAACAATTTAAATGTTTCGTTAGTGGAATCAACCACGAAATCAAGGAGGAAACAAATTATGGATTATATGCGTATTAATGCCGCACAATGTGGCGCAACTCTGGGTAAATATATTTTAGTAGTAGAACGGAACCCAGTAGATACAAATTATTCAGAGGATAAGAAAAATGGTGCTTTGACTTTAAGTCGGCCTATTTATTTGTATTCAATTCGACCGATAGAGGTAACTTCAGTCGAGTTAGTAGAATCAATGAGTAACGAACGTAAAGTTCAGTTCAATAAAGATCCGAAATTACGGCTCGATATCGCCAATATTGACGACATTACGAAAGTTATTCCGGTACCGTCAGCTTCTACTGTTAAAGCAGCAATTGAGAAGTACGAACGGTCTAACAAAGAAGAAATTACTATCTTTGTAGACTATGTTAAATTAGTACCGGAAGTTATGGCCCTTAACCGGGATGAGAAGAATGTACTTCAGAGCTTCTTGAATGCTCAGATGAAGTTCTGTGGAACTTTAGCCGAGGCAAATGAGCTTGAGGCTACAGCTTGTCGGACTCGGATGAAAGAGTTAGGTATTGACGTTAATATCTAATTACTATGTCCGAGCAGGGATTTACTATAAGTCCGTGGGCGTTTAGAGATTTAACTTACATGTTTAGTGATCCTATTCTTGTAGATCAATTGCTACTTACAGATGAAAAGCAAGTAGCAAAATATAAGAAAGTCAATAAAGATGGATCAATAACACTTGGTAAAACGAGTATTTCATGGTTAAATCGCCTATTTGGTGGAGAATATGTACTTAATCCTGAGACAATTTGTCTTAGATTAATTAAGATAATAACCGGTATGGGTAGTGGTCGAAATGATGATGCATATAAAGATATGTGTGATCGTTTCTCAAATTATTATAAAGATGGAAATTATAGTTTGGCTATATCTGCAATTTTTGTTGCATATCGTTTTGTATTAGCTTCAGATATTAAAACAATGACTGAAGAGAACTCTACAGTTGAGAAAGGAGTTCCTAATCGAAAAAATGTTTTAATAAATGGAGTATTAGTAAAAGACAATTCTGGTCAAGCTGTTGTAGTGGATTTTTCAAATCCATCGCAAGTATTATTCCGTCGTCCATAAAATCGAAAATCATAAGTAATGATAATTATATTCTGTGATGAATGATGAATAGATATTACACATTACTCAAGATATTTCCTGGTAGAGAAAGAGATGAGTTAATTTCTCTACCATAACATGGGCGTAATACGGTATGTATAATAACATGCTAAGTGGGTTGGCTAGCCTCGAGAATAAGAAGAGGATGTCATTATCGATGATGAATACGCCCTCACAGGTAGTTGATAATTCAAGTATATAAATAGATGTTTAACAATTTAAAATCAATTTGTATATGAAAATTAAATCAACAGAAATTAAGACAAAGCTAGAGAAGTTAAATAAAGATATCACTAATAACTGGATGATCATTCGAACAGAGAACTTAGTTGAGAATGAGTTCAAACGTCATTATGATATGAAAGCATTATTAGATGATATTAATAAAAAAGCTATAGATCGTATTCAGACAAAGCTAGATCAGTTTTGTATCAATATCGGTTTTAAATCACGTAGCGATTTTCCGAAAGATAGTATTTATCCTATTATCTTTGAGTTATCAGAGAAAAATGAACAGTTTGTTCAATTAGGCATTATTATTGAGAAGTCAACGATTAATCCTACCCTAAAGATGAAGAAGGGTAAGAAGAATCTTAAGCAGAATGAGGAACTTACTCGTGATTATCTAAATAAACTTCGTAATAATCTTCAGTTGGAGATTAATGGCCTAAAAAAGAAACTTGCTGACTTTAATGATGCAGCTGAGTTAGATACTAGCGGAGCATACATGTATTTGGCAGCATAAAAAGGAAGATTTGTCGCTCCCTTTAAGTAGGAACAAGAGTTTGGCAAGTCGGGTTCGAATCCCGGACGAATCACAAGTCTCGAAAACTTATTTATTAACACTAAAATTATCAAAATTTATGAAAACAAAAGATATCAAATCTACAGAAAAGAAAACATCTTCTTTAGATAAGGTAAAAGCGCTTAAGGAGAAAATTATTGCAAATGCAAATGCACTTGCAGATCGTATTCTTAATAAAGCAATTGCTAAGGAAGAACAACAGAAAGCTTGGGAAACTAGAAAAGAAGAGCTTAAAGCAGAAGCCGCTAAAAAGCGTAAAGAGGCAGCTTTAAAGAAACGGGAAGAAAAAGCAAAGAAGCTTATTCAGATTCATACTAGTATTCCTACTAAGGACACTTCTAAAAAGCAAAAAGCTATCGATGAAGAGATCGAGAAAAAACATGATGAAAAAATGATTGCTATGGAAACAAAGTTTGAAGACTTTGATCCTAAGCGACAGAAACTTACTAAGGAAGAACGAATTGAACGTAACAGAAAACGTGCAATTAAGCTTGTTCATCATAAGGAAATTAAGGATAAGATAAAACATACAACGAAAGAAGAGAGAGAAAAAGCTGCAGCAGAGGCTAGAAAAACCGCTTATTTAGCCTATAAAGCAGAAATGCAAAGACAAGCTTCTGAAATAGCAGCAGATCCTAAGGCGTATCAAGCACGACAGGAGAAAAGAAAGAAATCAGAACAAGAGCGTTTAAATATGCTTGCTGAGAAACGTAAAGCTCGTATGGATAAACTTCAACAAGTAGAACTTACTCAGAAACAAAAGATATTAAAAGATCTCGAGCATTTTAAACTGGCACAAGAACGTCGTAATGAAAAGAAACTTCAACGACGCCAAATGTACCTTTCTAAGGGTGGTATACAATTACCTAAAGTAAAGAACAAAGTAGAAGTTCGACCTATTATTGAACAACCAAAAAAACAAGACAGTAGTAAACATCGTTATATTGTGAGAACCCAGTATATTGATCAACCCTCTCTTACTGGAGATAGAGTTGGCGCTATTGTCTGTCTTCCAGATAAGTTAAAAGATATTGTAAAATATTCTTTTAACAAAATGATGGAAAAGGAATCTGATAAAGTAGTAGGATACTTTATTTATGATTCAGATAATCCTGAAGTATGTATTATGGAAATGGTTAACTCTAAATATCGAGAGATTGATGGAGTTACTATTACTCGTTTACAGAAACAGAATAAAACCGCAGCGTAAGCTGATATTCGTCTATGAAACAGGGGTGCGTCTGTTCAACGCACAATTTGATACGCAAATAATCCGAAACTATAAGGGAAAAGTAGGTAGTCTATATAAGCGCTTATATAGGAACTTGGTTCGAATCCAAGGCGTATCACACAAATTATAGCTATGAAAATTAAAGACAAAACCTGTATAGTCTTTGATATTGAAGTTCTTAAGAACATATTTACTTGTACTTGTAAGAATACAGAAACAGGAGTAATTCAGATATTTGAAATCTCTTCTAGAAAAGTAGATATTCAAGATCTCCTTGATTACTTTACTCAGGATTGTTATTATGTTGGTTATAATAATCATCATTATGATAATCCAGTACTAAATTATATCTTTTCTTTATATAGAAAAAGATATTTTGAATTCTTTAGTACGAGAGAAATAACTGAATCTATATTCAGAATGAGTCAAATCGTAATTGATAAAAATTCTGATTTTGGATTATGGAAAGAGTATAAATATGCTAAGAATTTCTTATCAATTGATTTATTAACAATGCTATATTCTAAAGCACTACGAGTATCTTTAAAAGAGATGCAAGTAACTATGCAATATAAGAATGTAGAAGAATTTATAGTCGATTGGAAACAAGATCTTCCAGAAAAAGACATGGATAAATTAATACTATATAATATTAATGATGTAGAATCTACTGAAGAATTATTATATAGGTGCAAAAGTGATTTAGAACTAAGAGTTTCTATTGAACAAGAATATAAAATTAATTGTTTAAGTCTTGATGGAGTAAATACTGGTATGAAAATTCTTGAGCAAGAATATATTAGACATACTGGTATTACTAAGGATAAATTAGAACAACTAAGAAGTCCTTGTGATCAAATAGATCTAGAGAAAGTTATTTTTCCTTGGATAAAATTTAATAGCCCTATATTACAAAACGTATTAAAAGAGATGAAGCAATTACATAATGTTTCTCCAGGTAGAAAGGGTTATGAAAATACTTTCGTATTCGGTGACATGAAAATAACCGTAGGTGTTGGTGGTATTCACGGAGATTGCGGTATAGAAATAATTAAGCCTAAAGAAAATGAATTATTATTAGATTCTGATGTTAGTTCACTATACCCAAGTATGATTATCGAACACGATTTATATCCACCACATTTAGGTAAAGAATTTTTAGAAACATATTCTAATATTCGTACAAGAAGATTAATTGCTAAAAAGAATAAAATTAAAGTAATAGATAAAACACTTAAATTATCACTAAACGGTTTAAGTGGTAATTTACAAAATGAACATTCATGGTGTTATAGTCCATTTACTGTAATGCAAATTAGAATTAATGGACAATTACTACTTTTAATGCTTTCTGAGAGACTATTATCTTTAGGATGTAAGTTACATCAAATTAATACTGATGGTATCTTATATACATGTAAAAAGGATAAATACGAAGAACTACAAACAGTTTTAAGTGAATGGGAAAAGCTTACTAAACTTACTCTAGAAACTGAAAAATTTACTTCATTTTATCAGTTAGCAATAAATGACTATTTTGGAGTAGATATAAATAACGATATTAAGAAAAAAGGATTTTTTCTTACTGATGTTACCTTAGGAAAGGGATTATCACCTAAGATAATACCTGAAGCAATTATTAACTATTTTGTTCATAATATTCCAGTAGAAGATACAATTAAATCATGTAGAGATATACGTAAATTCTTACAAGCTGAGAAAACTGGTAAACAGTGGACAGTTGAGTATAATGAACAAATTCAGCAGAGAACTAATCGATTTTACGTTAGTAATAGTGGATATTACTTATGGAAATGGAAATTAGATGAAACTGGAAAAAGATCATATCATAATATGCTAAAAGGTCATGGGGTAAAACTTCATAATCGATTATATTCTGATGAAGATCTTCAATGGAAATATTCTCAAGGAGAAACATTCCAGAGTATATATGATGTTGATTATCAATATTATATAACACAATGCGTTAAAGTAATTGAACAATTAAAACCTAGACAACTAAGTTTGTTTGATTTTGACGAAAATTAGCAGAAAATAACAAATCTTTGACAAGCTTTTAAAATTTTTAAGAGCATGATCATTGAACTAGATACAAGTTTATTAGAAATAATAGACAATATATCAATTAATCAGTTAGTATTTTTAAGTCTTGTATTAGATAAGAATCAAAAATCCCATCAAGGTATCACACCACTTATTCGCCTGGTCAGTGATAGTGAAATACAAGACTTAATCGACAGAAATCTTATTCAGAAGAAAGATGATAGTAAAAAATTAGTGTATAAACCTACTAAGGAATTAGTAGATAAATTGACTCCTAAAGACGTACTTTTTGAGCAATTTTATACATTATATCCAATAATGGTTAATAGACCAGATGGAACTAAAGGCTTTCTTAGAAGTAATGTTAAGAAATGTAGAGATTATTATAACAAATTAATTAAAGGCAATCCTGATCTTCATAATAGGATCATAACCGCTTTGAACTTTGAACTTTCCGATAAGGCAATGACCGGTAAGCTTGGTTATATGAAAACTATGTGGAAATGGCTTACTTCACATGAATGGGAATTAATTGAAGAGCAAATGAATATTAACCAACCTGAAACTACTATGTTGTATGGAACAAAATTACGTTAATCCATTACCGTTTAAACATATATCAACAGCTGCAAATGAAGCTGTTACATATATACGAAGACGTAAAAACCATGAAATTGAACCACTTAAAAGCAGGTGGAATAAATTCAATGAAATGTGTTGTGGTGGAATTGAACCTGGTTGTGTTTATACAATTGTAGGAGCATCAGGAACTGGTAAGTCTTCGTTTGTAAATACGCTTGAAACTGATTTAATTGAACTTAATTCTAACAAAGAATTGATCGTACTTTCTTTCTCATTTGAAATGCTTAGCCGTGCACAAGTAGGAAGAAAACTATCTAACAAGTTGCGTCAAACAACTACACAATTGTACTCGGCATCAGAAGATCTTTCTGATACTGAACTTAATTTAGTTGAGAAAACTGCAGAATCTTTTAAAGATTATCCTATATATTATGTGGATGATGCAGCTACAGTACAAAAGATAGACGATACAATTACATATTTTCAAAATACGATTGCTAAGGATAAATGGTTAATAGTTATTCTGGATCATACTTTATTAGTAAATAGTGATAACTATAAAGATGAAAGAATGATTATATCTGAGCTCGAAAGAGTATTTATTAAAGCAAAGAAAGTTGGTATGACAAGTATCATACAATTATCTCAAATGAATCGTAATATAGAAAATATTGATAGAATTAATAATCCATCGAGTCACTATCCGATGCGAAGCGATTTATCATCATCTGACTCTGTATTTCAAGGCAGTGATGTTATAGCTGTTTTATCTCGACCTGAAACTTTAGGTATAACAGCATATGGTCCTCAACGACTACCTGTACAGAATAAAGTATATCTTCATTTTCTTAAAGTAAGAGAAGGAGAGTTAGCAATACTTGAATTTGAGAATGACCTGAAATATAACAACCTAATTGAATTATAGATAGGATTTTTTATTAATCTTGGTTAAATAAAGGCGAATTATGACATACAAATATAATACAGTAAACAATACGGCAAAAAGTAACACAAATCTTGACTATACGATTGATTTGAGTAAGTATTTTACGACAACTACTTCTTCTAAGAAGAACGACTATACAATTAGTATCTTGGATAAGATTAAATCTATCTTTCCGTGGGCTAATAAGAATGATAACAAGTACACAATTCTGACATTGGATAATGCTCCGTATGAGAATTATACAATTTTGGATATTACTCCGGAAGCATTGAATCTGGAGTGGAATAAAGCAGCTTCTCGCTTGTTTGATTATATTTACTATACAGAGAATCCTTCCTATGATTTTAAGATTGGTGATATTCCGGTTAAGATTCATGGTAATTATATCCAAGTAGGTTCTCGATTGATTCCGAAGTTTACAAATTCATCATTCTTTAATGATCTTCCTAAGAAGGATCGTATTATTCTTTACAATATCTCAATGAACATTAATTCATTAGAAATTGCAGCGTAACTTAACTTATAACAAATCTTTTCAGAATTTTTACAAAACTTTTCAAAAACTATATCAAATTCTTTCAAATTTTTCTGAGAAGTAGATAAACTAACATTATGATAGTATTACCTACTGAGAAAATTAAAGCAAAGGTGAGAAATCCAAGATTTCTTATCTTTTTTGGTAAGCCTGAAATTTGGGCCATAATATAGCAATATATTATGCAAATTCCTCGAATTGCTGGAACCTTTTATAATATTTTACGTTTTAAAAACAAAAAACGGATATTATAAAACAATCAGCAGCTAAGCTTTATGATAAAAGAAACTACTATAAATAAATATAAAACGTACATAGGTAAAACTATAGGATCTATAAAAATAGAAGATATAGATTTATCTAAACCTAATAGAATATACTTTATTGGAACTTGCACATCTTGTAATAGAAAAATTAAAGTAAGAAACGATGGATTATATCCTAATAGAATGGGATGTTCAAAATGTATAGGTAAATGGAGAAGTGAAAATTTTAAAAAGAAATATTCAAATTTATTACCTAAAGATATTCGTTATAAATATATTCATTTTAAATGTAACGCATTAAATAGAAACATTCCATTTAATTTAACTTTAGAGCAAGTTAATGATTTATGTTCTAAACCGTGTTTTTATTGTAATAAAGAACGCTGTTTAGGTATAGATAGACTTAATAATTCTAAAGAATATTCTATAGATAACTGTGTACCTTGTTGTGGTTCTTGTAATAGAATGAAAATGGATTTAACTCTACCATTTTTTCTAGAACAAATTAAAAAAATATATTTAAATCATAAAGAAAGTTCAACGACTATCTCGAAAGAGAGTACATCTAAAGCGATTGTAGATGGAAGTGGGGAACATCTTTATTATAAAGATGGTGATATAGTCTATCCTACATAGTGATATGTAGCAGTTCATAAGAGAACGTATACAATGTAGCGAATTGTATAGAATACAAGAGAAATCTGGTAAAACAACATTAGCAGCTCATTTAGAAAATAATTTAATTATCGATCTAGAGGGTGGATCTGAATTTATTGATTGCTTAGCAGTACAAGCTAGAAATATTAATGATTTAGGTGAAATAGCTAATGCCATTAGACAAAAGAATAAAGAATGTAATGGATATTTCTACAAATATATCACGATCGATAACGCAACACGTTTGGAAGAAATTACGTTATCATATGCTCTCACTTTATATAATCAAACTCCGATGGGGAAGAGTTATAAGGGAGACGTACGATTACTGCCGCAAGGCGGTGGCTGGTTTTATGTAAGACAAGCTGTACGTAAAGTATTAGATATGTTTAGAGAACTTTGCGAGAATTTTATCCTGATAGGTCATACTAAGGATAAACTTGTAAACAAAGATGGTGAAGAACTTTCAGAAATGGAATTAGACTTAGCTGGAAAGTTAAGTAATATAATATGTGGAGAAGCAGATGCTATCGCATATATTTCTAGAAAGAAGAACCAAACCATTGCATCCTTTAAAGGTGGGGAGAATATTACTATTGAAGCAAGAGCTCCACACCTAAGAGGTCAAAATATTGTTATCGCAGAAAGTGATGACGAAGGAAAAATCTCAGTATATTGGGATAAAATTTATTTGCCAGACCAAGAATAACCAAAACATAGAAGAAGATGATTTATAGTTCACAAAGAGCACAAGCTATCCAGAAAAAAGATATTGCATATTTAGCAGCTGGTATCCATGACAATGTAGTATTAGAATCAATTAGAGTAGATAAGTCTCTTAATGGTAATAATTTTATTGAGTTTAAATTCGTTGCAAAAGATGGTAAATTTATGACTCATACAGAGTGGGAACCGTCTAAATCAGACAATATGTCTGATGAAGATTTGCAAAGAAAATGTGATAATCAGTTTGCAAGAATTGACCAGATTCTTGAATGTTATTATCCAAATCCTGAAGATAGAGTCTTTAATGGCGAAAGCTTTAAGGAGTTTATTACTTGGGTAGCTGAAAAGCTTAACAATGCAGATAAGTCTACATTGCTTCGTATTAAAGTAGTATATAATAATAGTGGTTATACTACTCTACCGAAGTATGCAAAATATAGATTTATTGAACCGATGACGATTGTTGATAAAAATGAGTCTGTTATTGTCAAGTTGAATATTGATCAATTTGAGAAACCAGTAATTGCTGATTTTGAACAATCGAATCCAAATCCACTATTATCTAATAATTCATTTACCGTAGTAGATGGAACTTTAGATAACACAAACAATGCCGATCCTAACGGATTGCCATTTTAAAATATAATTCTATTTGCGCAATAGAACGAAGACTTCTCACGCTTAGCATATTGATAAATACTTCAATGATAGCGCACCAGGAGAACCAGATCGTAGGCTGGCACTGACCACACAGGGGGTATTGTTAAAGGTGGAGCAATGTCTAATGGTTAGATTCGTGGGGATCGTTACCCCACATTGCACTTATTCAAATTTATATCATATGTATGACTCTAAAAGAATTAAAAAACAAGATAATCCTATTACTTTGGATTATATCTTATCAAAAGTCACAGAATATGATATTTATGCTAGATATCTAGGACAATTTAAAGTTGGATTTATTTATAATAGTCCATTCAGAAAGGATAAGAATCCTTCATTTGGAATATTCCGAAGTAAGAAGACTGGAAAATTACTATTTAAAGATCATGGTAATGGAGAATGCGGAGATATAATTAAATTCGTAGAGTTATATACTGGTATAACTAATTATAATGATCTACTAAATCAAATAGTAAAGGATATGCAAATTACTAATAATACGGTATTGCATAGTAATAAAGAAGTAGAGAAATCTACTGAAACAGTTATTGGAGTAGTTAGACAAGATTGGACAGATATAGATAAACAATATTGGTCACAATTTGGAATTTCTCTAAAGACTTTAAAGAAATTTGGTGTAAGTAGTATAAAATATTATTTGTGTGATGGTGTAGTAAAGGGAGTGTATAAGGAAAATAATCCTATGTATGCATATAAAGTATATGATAGATTCAAGATTTATAGACCTTTAGCAGATAAATATACTAAATGGCGTAATAATTTAACCCCATATGATATTCAGGGATATGAACAATTACCTAAAAAAGGTGATTTACTAATTATTACTAAATCTATGAAAGATGTTATGTGTTTATATGAAATGGGTTATACTGCTATATCACCAGCTTCAGAAAGTACATTTCTTACTCCAGACGTTATAGATGCACTTAAACTTCGATTTAAGCGCATTTTAATATGTTTTGATAGAGATGTTCCTGGAGTTAAAAATATGCGTAAGATAAGCCTTAAAACAGGCTTAAATGGATTCTTAGTACATAAGAAATTCCAAAGTAAAGACATATCTGATGCAATTAAGAATAATGGCTTTGAAGTAATTAAAAATTGGTTAAAAGAAACGCTATGATATGGTTTACTTCAGATCTACATTTCTTTCATGATCGTATATTAGAATTTCATCCTAAGCGAAAAAAGATATTTGGGGATACTGTTGAAAAAGCTAAAGAAGCTATGATACAGTTATGGAATTCTAGAGTAAACAAGAAAGATACTATATATATTTTAGGTGATCTTGCATTTGGTGAAGTAGAAGATAAAAGAAAACTATTTCAAAGACTAAATGGTAACAAAGTACTAATACTTGGTAATCATGATAAAGTACCAGATCATTTAAAATGCTATTTCAATCATATTACTCAGATCAAGAATATTAAATTTAAGAAATCTGTATATAATTTCTTACATAAAGATCTAGAAGTAATAATGTGTCATTTTCCGATATTAAGTTGGGAACACAAAGATAAAGGATCTGTTATGATACACGGTCATTGTCATGGAAAAGTAGATAAAATAAATACAGATTCTAAAGAATTAAGAGTAGATGTAGGTATAGATGGAAATCTAGCTAATTATGATCTAATATCTTTAGAAAAACTTGCAAATCATTTTACAAAAATAGAAAAAGACAATGAACATGGAATGGTTAAATAGTACACCAGGTCTAACATGGTTACAATTAATTCTGATTAGTTTTATTGGAAATCTTTGTGGAAGTATACTTTGTACATATATTGATCGTTATGAAGCAAAGAAAAACAAAAAGAAAGAAAACGACAAATCAGAAAGTTAAAAATGCCACACCAAATATATATGATGGTATTGAATTTAAAAGTAAACTTGAAACATATGTTTATAAACAATTAAAGGCTCATAATCTCAAAGCAGAATATGAGCCTATTAAATTTGAATTAATACCAGCATTTACGTTTTATGGTAAGAAGATTCGAGCAATGACTTATACTCCAGATTTTGTTGGAGATAATTTTATCATAGAGGCTAAAGGAAGACCTAACGATGTATGGCCATATAAATGGAAATGGTTTATGTGGTCATTATTAAATAAAGGATTAGCTGAGAAGTATAAGTTATTTGTAGTACATAATCATAAAGAGACAGATGAATGTATTAGACGAATTCAAGAACTATAAAAGAAAGTTCATACAGATATCTCATCGAACTGCAATATTAATGCACATCTTTGAGAAATCTGATGATGATTTTGAGGATATAATTCTAAGTGATCACGAAGAATATTATAAACAAAATCATAATATAAATATATACAAAGAAGCAGCAGATCAGTTCTTTAAACAATTTGAAGGAAATGAATGTCTATGTTTTGTAGAATGTTTAAGAGATAAATGTAATGAAATGCTAGAAGAGCACAAAGACAAAGTACAAAAACTAAAACCAAACAAAG